>Ga0187886_1001383_pt1 | contig 22327 bp, 23 predicted proteins | sample June2016WEW_20_1_FD_133001 | JGI IMG/M metagenome (GOLD analysis project Ga0187886, IMG submission 133001) | Peatland microbial communities from SPRUCE experiment site at the Marcell Experimental Forest, Minnesota, USA - June2016WEW_20_150 | ecosystem: Environmental > Terrestrial > Soil >... | reverse complement strand
TGTCTCAGGCCCGTGGACATTTCGATATCTCTAGAAGATCCTTGATCTACGTCCTTGAGATATGTTATCAGCTTGGCTGCGTTCCTATTAACTCCCAGGCTCCGCAAGCCTTCGATGACTTCCAGGTCTTTCTCGTCTGCCACATTGATAGTAGATTCTCGAATGATGATTCCTCCTACACTTTACAAACAGCCATTATCATATAAACAATTTCTTTAAAACAGGCCCATCTTAAAGCAGAATCTAACAACCAACTTCGATGCTCGGTGTGGATCGTGTGGTTGCTTAGTGGTTCTCCTCCCCACCCTGCACTCACCCCCCCTCTCCCAAGCATATGGTCCGCATCAATCGGAGCGCAGAGGAGTGTCGGGATATTAGGCTCATATCTCTTATCCTCTCCGACCGTTTCCCTCAAATTACCAGGAAGAATGGTACAGGAAGCTGGGAATATTGACCGGATGTGGGTGGAGATGTCAAGTGATAAAAGTAAAGACGTAAGCGAGAATGAGGCCGCTGATAAGTGTCTCAACGAGGTGAGTCTGGCATCAGGATACAAACGGATGATTTATGCAATTCTGATAGTGGTCTTAGTTATACTCGTCGTGACGGCCGTGTTGCGCTGGATCTCGGGGTAATCTTACATGGTCCGATGCCTGTCGAAGAGGTGTCAGAAATCACTTGCGCAACGCACAGATGATCCTTTTTAACTACAACTAATATGTAATAGACTGGGCTGGGAGACAGTCTTACCCCTTACTCCCTTCATGACTGATCCCGGCTATCCCCTTCTAGTTTATTGACGGGCGCTGGACTTAAACGGCCCATCTTATGACTAAAAGCGGAGCTCATCGAGATCATCGCCCTGGCGAACGGTGCGCGTCTCCCAATCATGAAACTGGTGGCCTGAGTGGAAATCGTACTTGGCTGAATATATATAGGAACTGACTATATCGATACTGACAGAGATGGATCGAATGAGAAAAATAGCAATAGCTAACACTGTTATTGTTATAGTAATAGCGACGATGGTCTTCAGCGGCTTGGTAGACGCAAAGATGCCACAAAAGGGCGATTACGTGAGAGCCACAAGTGCCAGTAGCAAGGGTTTGGTTAGTGTTGACGGAGATGTGACAGATATTGGAAATGGATTCATTTGTCTTAATTCAAGTCATGCAGAGATTAACACGGGCGAGAACGGATCTCCGACAACTCTCTGGACTACTCCAAGAGATGTTTGCATCGGGATAGGTACGATAATTCAGTTGCTTTGGCTAGATAATTCTGGAAATCCGCTTGGGCAAACGGAGGCATCGCTAAGTGTCAAAGAGCGCATCAAGCAACCTGTAGTCTCTCAACCCGTCTCAGTACCCAATACACGCCCTCAACCAGAAAATGATGACGGAATCAAGTGGGCTTCGGTCTACTAGTGTTCCAGGGAGCTAGAGGCGGTGCTAGATGAACGTGGTGGGTTTGTGCTTTTTTCTGTGGTCGAAAAATAACCATCGAAGACGAAGATGAGACATCTATAGACGTATGTCCTCGTTGTGCAATCAAGCATCGGCGAGAAATCAAAGAGTTTGAGGATTTTGGATGACCAAAGCGTAGCCTTGAGCTGAGCCGGGCTCTAGGTCCGTGAACGACAGCGGCTAGGCCGCCAGGCTGAATATATGGAAGGGCAGCCTATGTTCTTTGTGGCCGGGCTGGGGTAAATGACTCTGCATAACTCATCCTCCTCCGGTCCGGTCCAACTCTCTGATTTGAAAATGTCCAAAAGCATCGTATAAGGTCTTGCTGCCAGGTACTATGAATATGGAGAAAGACCGCTTAACCTATACAATCTCTTTTTTTATCTGTTTATCCTATATGGGGAAGTATGGCAAAGAGATTAGTTAAGCAATATATAAATTTATCAGCGATGGTAGCTTTGATATTGCTTGTGTCGATAGGCACTGGACTGGTTGGTGTTGTCATCGCTAAGCCCTATTTTAATATCACCCAGGGCATGAATCTATCGCAGGTGCTTGGTAGATCGGATCTGAATAATTCGAACTTGACCAACGCGACCACCCCTCAGCAACCGGTTCACTTGGTACATGGCATTTACGGAGACTCGGCCCAGTATCCAGAACATGCGGCGCATAGTATCGATGGGACTGTACCCAACACAACTCTGCAGCAAGCAAATTGGATGGGGTCTGATAGCGGGCTACCGTCATCAGGATCTCTAGTTTCACCGTCACCAGGATCTCAGGCATGGGCTAATGATATACTACAGGAATTGGGACTAGGGCCCCAAGGCACACAGTCGCCCTCACAGTCACCAGGATCTCAGGGTTCGCAGTTGCCGGCTTTCTTGCAGTGAACTTAAGTTCATGGAACGTCTGGTAAACAACCTCGAAGCTTTTGGAACATCCTAAAAGATGGAATAGAAGGGCAGGCATATTTCCAAAAGCATCCTTCACGACTGCCCCTGCCATCCCTTTACAGCTGTGTAATCCTCCAGGATCCAGGCGTAGATGGAGAGGCCGCTATTCTGCCCAATCTTTTTTAATATAACCTTGAAATGAACATATGGATAAGTTTGATAGCATCCTCTTGGTGCTGGAGTGGTGCGGGCGTGAAGTAAGAAGGCAAATACCTATTCGGCTGACTTACTAGCTGGTTGCAGAAGGCGAAGGAGGTTTAAAAAATGTGGTTACGGTTTTTTTCGGTACTCTGCTTGTTTGGGGCAATTGTGGGAGGTGCAACGTTTTACTTTCTCATCACGGGTTTGGGTGTGTCGGAGGCTTATGAGACTGCGGGAGCTGCGATTCAGACCGACGTGTGGTTAAAAGTAGTGATCACCCCGCTACTTGGAGCTATTGTCTTTGCACTGTTGGATATAGGATGGCAATTGAAAGAGGCGCGGCAGGATGATCCTGATACCTGGAAAGTATAGCTACTTGGCGAGCTGAAGATCTGGCAGCAATCTTTTTTAACGTGTGGCTACTACTATCATTGGCCGGGCTCTGGTCTCACCCCATATTCCTTTTAAGGCCGTCCCTGGCCATCCTTTCTGTCTTACGGTATTGCCCAGAGATGGCTATAATCACTTACGCAACGCACGGATGATCCTTTTTAACTATTACTACGATGTAGTAGATTGGGTTGGGAGACAGTCTTACCCCTTACTCCCTTCATGACTGCCCCTGGCCATTCTTTCTAATTTTTTGTCGGGAGCTGGCCTTGAACGGCGATATAAGCATTTTTGGGAATGATTTATTATGAGGTATGTGGGGCTCCTGAAAAAATATCGTATAGAATTTCTTTAAGTTCGCGCCGATTGTTATTAAATTATTATAAATACTAATTACTAATAACAATTATAGGTTTTCGATAGCTTTTAATGCATAAAGTAGATAGAATACTTTCGGCCTGCTCACGAATTATTTATATACTATGTACGTCCAATGGTGTTGTGAATTCGATATCAAAAAAGGAGGAAAGAGAATGTATAATATAAAGATAGATAAATATGAAACGAAAACAGAGAAATAAAAAACAAAAATTGATACAAACGGAACGACCTCTCCCAACAGAAAGGGATGACGAAATCGAGCTAATTGATATATCCACATCATTTACATCTATCACCGACGAGGATCTATCAAAGTTAAATGATCGTATCATTGTTGAGCAGCCTGTAAAATGGTGGATCAACGAATCGGGCGGATCATTTCGATTATTTAAAGATGGTCGAATCGAAGGTGTAAATAAAGGAATAGGCGAATACCACGAACTATGTGTTGAGCTCCCTCGTGATACATCGCGTTTCTGGCGTTCCATTATAGGTGAGCGAGTTACTCCTACTCAAATTACCTCCTTATTAACACAAAATTTAAATGATACTTCCAGGCCAGCAAGCACTTTTTTTTGGTGGAAGCAACCCGATGAAGGATACTATATTGCCAAAAATAAAGAGGGATTGGCCGAATTCATCGCAGACACACGAGAAAATTATTACTGTGTGCCAGAAAATTCGAGACTTCTAAGAAGGTTTAGATGCCCTGAAATGGGGGAAAGTTTCAAGGATGATTGTTTTAGACTAGGATATTTCTCAGGCGAGGAAGAGGATGACGAAGGTGATGATGAACCAGATGGGACCTGGAGGCAACAGTTTTTAGAACAGCATAGAGGGGATATTTTAATTCATGTCAACCCAGATAACGATCAAGCAGTATTTTATTGCCCGAGATGTAGCAAGGCAAATAGCAAGAAGTATGGAGGCGATGGCAAAGGCGTTAAACATACCATTCCACGAGAACTAAGGGACGCATTGTCAAAAGACGGTATAATTCCACCGAAACGATATAAATATAAAGATCGATTGGCAGAAGCCCCAAAACTTCTTGATCTTATTACCAAGAACCAAGGGATGAGTTTCTATGAACTAGATCATGCAATGGGATGGGACTCTGATGGCAAAAACTCAGAACGGATTATCATGACGCATCTGAAAAATAAGGTTGATCTTAGACAAGGAAGGAAAGGACATAAAGGATATAAAGTATATATTAAACACTAATTTAATCAAAAACAGTAAGCTTAGACTTATTTTTAGGCAATATACCCCCAAATTATCCAATAAATATTAGTGAAGAAGGGGGAAATTTGAACAATTCTTTTACGAGGCATTTTCATGAGACCTTTAGGAATGAGAATTTTACTCGAACGTGATACTGATCGTGAATTTACGTTCACGGTTCCGGAGTGGATAGGTGAACGGCTAGGCGAACTTTTGTTGATGGATTACGATGGCTTGAAGCTGACTATTTGGCCTGCCGAAACTGAACCCACTTTATAGCACTTGAGCAAACTAGAATTTTAGGATAATTTTGGCCTGGTACCGTTATCAGCAACACCAGATCGTATAGACGTTGAATTAAATGGAAATTCATTAATTAAAACTAAATTCGAACCCGCCCGGACTAGGAGCGAGATCGAAAGAGGTTTTATGCCAAATACAACTGTTGATAGCCCAAGCTATGAAAAGTTTTTGGAGCCCGACCCCATCGAGGCTCTGCTTAAGGAAATCTGTATCGTCTTTGCGAATGGCAATAGTTTTTGCGCTCGATTGATCTCGATTCGTGAAGGCAGCGAACTGTGGTTTGAATCTAAGAGCGGCCAGAAGTGGATGGTCCACCGAAAAGCCGTGATGTCAATAAGGCCATTGCACAGAGCACCGGAGAGGGGATCGTTGTGAACACAGCAAGCGATCTTACCCGTGAACACTACCAGCGGCCCGAGGTTAAAGAAACTATTTTGGAGTTCTGCCACGAGGATCAATACTGGAGACCTTTGAACGGCGATAAAGGATGGTATAAATCAACTGATGACGGAAAGGTCCGACTGAGAAGGCCGGAGGACTACGATAGCACTACCAAGAAGTACAGGACGCTCTATGCACTTCTCGACCTATTCGAATCTACGGTTAAGGATCTATCTAGCGAATGGGATAAAGGAAAAAATAGGCCAGTTGAGGTCCTGGGGACGTTCCGGGAAGAGATCGCATATACCCTGGGGGCTGACATAGACAGCATCGGCCATGATCTGAGTGATCCAGCGTACAGGACGGCTGTAGAAGACTTGGCAGAGTACCTTGTAGGTCGTCTGAACGAAGCCGGGATCAAGCAGAGCGTTCATTGCCTATTGAGCGGCGGCGGAGTGTACGTTTTTCTACATCATAACTTGTGCCGAGCACCAGCCCATATGACTCCGGAAGATCGATTCGAATTCTTCTCAATCCGGACAGGATCCTTTAAGCTGTGGCTTGCAGATGTCGAAAATGATTTCTTTGAGCTGCATCCCGAGTATGTTGGCAAAACTAAGATCGATAAGCTAACGAACCAGAAGAGGAAGTTCAAGGCACCTCTATCGATTCACGCAAAACACGACATAGCAGTTATACCGCTCGATCCGGCCAACATAAAGATAGACCTGGCCAGGGCAAAGCTTCCTCTATCCGATGAGGTACTGCAGGATGCCAGGAATTGGTATAAGAAATACGACCCTGCCGAAATAAAGGCTCTAGACGGACTTCTGGAAGGCTCCATCAAGAAGATGCAAGAGGAGATGGGCACCCGGAACGACAGAGGCGAAAAGAACGGCGAAATATCGCGGATGAAGGAGCCTCTCGCGCGTGAATCCATGTGCCCTTTGATGCAGAACATAGCTAAGGATGTAGCCCCTGGAAAGGGACCACATAGGGCATTAGCAGTGATGGCAGCGGGGCTCTATCAGTTTGGTTGGGATGAAGATAAGGCATTCGAGATCTGGCAGCTCATGGCTGATAAGTGCGGCGTCGAGAGCCGGATATTCGAACTCTGGTTCGGCCAGATGTCGATGCCCAATTGTGCGACTGTTCAACGAAAGGGTGGCGGATATCCTGAACTCAGTATGGGCGATCTAGGCTACTGCAAGCCCGATGAACATTGTAAAGGGTGTGTGTGGCCAGGGGATTACCATATTCAGAAGATCCTAAACGAGAATAAAGAGGATACAAGCTCACGGTTTAACTACGTCACAAAAAACGATCCCGTCTGGACTGTTGGGGTATGCCCTGTAACCGGATTGGTTCAACGAGTGGTCCTGCGAACAAACAAGACGATCGGCGAACAATTCCACGCGCTAGAGACGTTATCAGAATGCGCTCTGAGGATTGATACGGAAACTATTGCAGACGGAGAAACAGAGTTTACCTTTAAGGGAAAAGGAGCAGTCGACAAACGAGAGGTTTGTTTCACGATGCCCGCAGGGGACATGGCAGTCCCGGCAAAATTCAAGGCTGCGGTTATCAATGCATTTGGCGGCAGGAACCAGCTCGGAAAGTTGACGTATTCGCTGGTGCAGAAGTTGTCTCTTGGCATCAGGCTAATGCTGCGCATTGAGGTACCATGCTGGAGAGACGGCGTACCACTACTGCCAGGCATTAGCATACTGCCAAATGTGGAGTACCGTCTGCCTGCACAAATCCCGGCACTGGTCTACGATGGTGATCTTGATACCGCAAAGGCTGTCCTACGAAAAGCCATGCAGATCAACAAATCGGCTCCTCTGTTGATAGCTTCTATTCTGGGAGCACCAATATTTGCCCGATGGTTCAGGGGTGAACGTTTTGGCCTTGGAATATGGGGTCTCACAAACTCACTGAAGACCTCCACCGTGTGCGCATTGATGTCAATATGGGGCACCGGTTACATGGACGGCCCGAAACTGAAAAGTGGTCGGGCGGGTACCACGGCATATGCTGCAACTATCATTTTTGCAGCGGCTGGTTGGCTTCCGCAGCTCTTCGACAATGTGAAGACAGTGGACCCCAGAGATGCCATTGACTACGTGGGCACAATGAACGCGGTATTAGAAGGCAGTTCCAAGAACCAAGGCACCAAAGAAGGCAGTCTCAGGGAGAGCAAGGATTTTGCTTGCACGCCAATTGTGACGGGCGAAGTACGGCCACAAGAAACCGCTACCACATCAAGAGTTCCCGCGATTCAATGGGGCGGCGTAGACACTGACATACTCAGAGAGGTGCAGATGAGTGTCGTCACGTTGCCGGTTATCGGTTACAAGTGGTTGATGTACCTGGGGACGGTAAAGGATGTCTCCCGAGAAGAGTTTAATAAATACCAGGCTATTAAACTGGCGGAGTTTATAAAGGCAGGTCACACCGTGGCAGGCAGGACTGCCACGATTTACGCCATGCTTAAAACCGTCTGGCTGCTGCTTGAATCCTCTCCATTTGGAGATGTCTTTGCAGAAAAAGAAAATGACTTCATGGCAGCACTAGACGAACTTGCAAAGTACCAAGGAGAGGTTACTACAGAAGAGACAGAGGTTGCTCGATTCATGGCAGGCATCAACGAACTGATGATAGGCAATCCTGGGCTGTTTATGGATCTGAATTGTGACAAGCATGTGATGGGAACGGCAATCGGAAAAAAGATGCCCCAGGGAGTATGGCTCCTACCCATTGAGACCTTAAACGAGCTTGCCAAAATCAAGACCTTTACACAGATTCCAAACATCGATAGTATGACCGAGGCCTTGGATAGAGAGCGACTCCTGATACACACCAAAGAAGGTAAGAGGAAATATCAGATCAGGATGAACGGTGCGGTCACGCGGGGATGGTATGTGAAGCTCAACAGTACCCCCGGAAAAGAGGACGGTACCACTTCGGGGGTACAGCAAAAACAGCTACAAGTGGCTCCGAGTACCACAGTACCACCCGTAACACCCCAAAAGTCTGGAAAAAATATTTCATTTGAAAAAGGAGGAAATAAAGACGATCTAGGAGACAAAAAAGATTTTGACGAAATGGGTGGTACTGGTGGTACTTGTGGTACTAAGAGAGAAGAGAGAGAGATAGATAGAGAGGTAGATAGTGATATTGGTGTGGATAGTGCGGTACCACCTAAAGTACCACCCGGTACCACGCTCGATGAGAAGGACGCAGATATGGCTAAGCTCGGCGAGATCAAGGCAGATCTCCAGCGAGGCGAAGATGAGGCCAAAGCAAAGGAAGCCCATGACAGAGAGCTGGTAGAGAAGCACACCAAGAAAACTGATCCCATCCACTCCTCTTGTCTATCATGTGGTGATCCTATCGGGCCGGGATATAGCACCTATTATGAGGCGTTCTGTGGCTCTTGTGGTCCTAAGCTGGCAATGGTCAGAGCAGCGGTCAAGGCTCATCCTGATGGTTTCACCCTCTCCGGGCTTTGGGAGGATCTGGCTGCAAGAGGCGATAGGCCACCACACAAAGATCACATATCGGGAATGCTGCAATACCTCGGATATATCGAGGACGGGTCGGTCTGGAGGTTGCCTAAAGGCCCTGCAGAACCAGACCCAGAGCAGGTAGGCGCAGAAGCATGACTGAAGCCGAGGCCCTCCTGTCCAATTGTCAATTTTTGTCCATTTGTCAATTTGTATACTCAAGCTCCGAGTATACCTTTTAGAATCGATTGCACAAGCATCATATAATATTAAAAAAATTGATGATATATTAAATGAGGTTCAAGAATGCCAACGAATAGTGGAGAAAGCGGAAGAGCGGGAAGAGGTCCGGCTCTTTTTCGTCTTGTGGATGGTGCCAAGCGAAAAAGGCAGTATCAGAAGGCATACGACCAACACGAATACGACGGCTGCGATCCCGATATGGAGGCTGAACCAGCGTGAGGAAAGGCATTATGATGTCCGAGACGACAAAACCAGACAAAACCCGACAACTTTCCATCGAACAGCAAAATGCCATAGATCATTTGCTACAGGGTAAAAGCGACAGGGCTACCGCTGAGGCGGTGGGAGTCTCCAGGCAGACGGTCTGGGAATGGCGGAATCATGATCCGTTTTTCATTGCCGAGCTGAACAGACAGCGTTACGAGTTGTGGTCTGAAGCAAGGGAGAGAATGAAATCCCTAGCTAATCGAGCTCTGGACGTGGTGGAGCTGCAGCTCGACAACGGAGATCCTAAGGTCTCACTTGCCGCAGCCAGGTACGTCCTGCAGGGCACTCAGCTTCTGGGTGAAACCAAATTGAACATAGGAGGTCCGACAACTCCCGAGGGTGTGATCCTAGAGAGACTGCGAATAGAAGCACGCAAAGAGCTGGCTCCCAAGATCAATAAGAGAACCCAAATGTTCGATCTTGATCTGCTTGAGACTAATAGGTCCGAGGAAGAAGTCGAGGATTTGGCCAAGAGCAGATTGAAGAAAGCACTTGCGGAAGCTGGGCTCGCATGAGATCGGATAAAGTCTCTCTGGAAGTGGACAAGTCCAAGCTTTGTCTTTCCCGGAAAGTGGATTTATCTACCGATCATTTTATAAAATTAATAGGAGAGCGAGTTCAAGATTGCGAAGCCTGGGAGAAGAAGCTGAGATCCCAGGGCGAGCTCAAAGATGCTGAGCGAATGAGGAAAACAAAGGAGCAGATGCTTAGAAGTCTGAAGAGATTGAATGGAATTAACCAAGGAAGCAATAAGCAAAACCTTTGACTCAATGCAGGAGCGGTCAGATGCTCCCAAGCTGACTCCAGAGCAGTTAAACGCTGTAGACCTGTTAATCTTAGGTAAAACCGATAAAGAAGTATCTGAAACAATCGGGGTCAGGCGTGAGACTGTCACAAGATGGCACAAAAACGCATTTTTTATCGCTGAATTGAACGCCAGAAGAGAGGAGTTATGGGTAGAATCGAAGTTGAGGTTAAAGGCCGTAGTTCATGAAGCTGTAGACGTTCTCACTAATGGTCTCCGATCTTCCGATCAAAAGATAGCCATAATGGCCGCAGTCCATGTCCTGAAAACAGTAGGCATATATGGTGAACTAAACCAGGGCTTCGGGCCGGATACTCCAGAGAGAGCAGTCTGGGATCAAGCAACAAAGAAGAAACACGAAATTTACAACGCTCTCAGGCCGGATTCATTTTGTGATTGGTCGGTAAATAACAGAATGGAGGAGCTGGCTCGGGAGGATACCCAGGAGATGATGAGGTACTGGTATGAGCGAGCTGTTGATGAGCAGAGGGCAGAGCTCAGGCAATACAAGAAGAAGGTAAAGGGTCAGACTCAGTTCACCCAGGTAGAGCCTGTACCTCTGACCATTGAGGACGATATCTCCCAGGGCCAGGGCGATAGGCTAGAGCCCATTAACGCTTAGGGGAGACTTCACCTCCCTTTTGGGCAGAACGTTCCGCCCCCCCCCAAAAAATATCTTGCAAAAGATAGAATAGGTAATTGTCGGCAACGCTTGTTTCTACGCATAATCTCGACTTTTTCTAGCTAGATCGCCTTCATCTTTCTGTAAGCAATGGCAACTAGTTCTCCTCCTCGTTCTACGATCTCGATCTCAAAAACATCCCCTGCCTTAATGTCATATTTTTCTTTGAGTTCTACTGGAATCGTTAGATCAAGAGATTTTGAGCCATAGTGCTCCCTTGCCTTCACCGAGATCTTTTTCATGCTCCTCAGATCAAGTAATGTGCATAAGTCATTTAATGTACATTATGTGCATGAATACACTTTATTAAGCCACGGAATTTACCCTTCATGAGCAGTAAGAAGGGGAAAAATGAACCTGGCTGTCAAGAAGGTTATAATTCCGAGATCGATTACCTCCATATAGTTGCCCCGTCCGCCGAAGAGAGAGCTGAAGAAATCGAGACCGAGCTTGCCATAGCTTTCAAAGATTGGATTAAAATCCATGAATCCAGGCTGATTGACCTTAGCACAATTACCCCGGAACAACTAGGCGAGATACTTTTTAACCATCCTAAGTTGCTCAAACCGCTTAGCGTATTGGCTGTGGTAGCAGGTCGAGCCTTTGAAAAGGATTTGGGCATAACGAACATCAACACTTATGAGCCTAACCTCGATAAACAGGAAGCTTTGAAGATAGCGGGCTATTTGCTAAGCCAGATGCCGAGGAAGTTTCTCTTAGAATCACTCAGGGAATTGGATAGAAATCAGTTCATCGATAAAGAGAAGAGAAAATTCAAAGGTTCCTGGGAAAATCTAATTAGAGAAATGCTCGTTGATTTAACTGGATTGGATTTCGCTAAATGCAAAATCAAGGTGAGCGGAGAGGAGTATGAAATCGATGCGGCTCATTTTGAGGGAAAATACCTGAAATATGCCATCGATGTGAAGAAAATAGGGGCGAGGCGAGACTTCCAGAAAAGGTCAGATGAGATAGTCAATAAATCTGATGCATATAAGAGGCTCTATCCTGAGGGCAATTTTGCTGCCGTGGTTCATTACCCCTTTGAACAAGATGCTATAAGAAGCAGGTTGAAGCGCGATTCAATAGATTTGGTTGTGTTCGCTAACGATTCGCCAGAATCTATAGCCGAGGCTGTGAGGGATTTAATAAGAGATCTGCAGATCCCGTCCGCTTCACGTCAATCTCACATCTCCTAAAGAGGTTGCAGGAGGATTCTAATCCTCTATTTTTTGCTATCTCCAGGTAAGCGGGATCTATCTCATATCCTATACTATTTCGCCCCGCCTCTAAAGAGGCTATCGTTGTAGTTCCAGTTCCTAAAAAGGGATCCAATATGGTATCGCCTACAAAGGAATACATTCTTACAAGCCTTAATGCCAGCTCGAGCGGATATGGGGCTGGGTGCTTCCTAGTAGATTCTCCTTTGATATCCCAAATCTGCTTGAACCATTCTTCATGCAGCTTTCGAGGGATATAGCTTAAACGCCTCTGCTCATCGGTGACTTTCCTATATGCTCCTGGCTTTCTTTGGATCAAAATGAATTCGATATCGTTCTTGATCACAGCGTTAGGCTCATAGGGTTTTCCTAGAATGGTTGATTTGGTATTGGCCTCATAGCAGGCATTGGCTATCTTATACCATATTATAGGAGCTAAATTATCGAATCCTGCCGCTCTGCATAATATGGTAATATCCGAGTGAAGAGGCATTACTAGGTGACGTCCATTCTTTTTTCTGGATATGCAAACATCGCCGACGACGCAGATAAATCGACCACCTTCGGCTAGGACCCTATAGCATTCCTTGATTACTTTACTCAATTCTTCTAGGAAGGAGTTATAATCCTGTATGGATCCGAGCTGGCCTTCGACAGCGTTGTACTTTTTCAGTATCCAATATGGCGGAGAGGTTATTGTGAGATGAACGCTTCCCGATTCTACCTCGGACATGTTCCTTGAATCGCCAAGAAATAGTTTATGAGAAGAGACCTGCTGAATTTGCTTCTTAAATAATTCGTCGCCTAATTCATCGGTTCTTGCCATTAGCGGAATCTCGCTAAGTGGCATTCTGGCCTCTTTTGATATCATCAGATCAAGTAATTCTGCAAGGGCATTATATTTAACGATGGTGTCTTTAGTAAAGCATAGGGATAAAACAAATTTTGTGCATTTTTTGGGATGAACGAAGTAATCAGAAAAAAACTTATTGTCAAGATGCAATTATGAAGATCACAGGCGGGGTGGAAATACATGGAGAATGAAACATATAAAAAGGATTTCGAGGAGATAGAGGATGATCAGACCCTAAGTGATACTGTTGAATTTTGGGAAAAGAAGCAACGAGAGTTAGTAGTTAGCACAGTTGATTTTAATCTGAAAACACTAAGCGATTTGGTAACATCCATGGAGATCAATTTATCGCCCTCGTATCAAAGGAGATCACGATGGAATGATATTAAAAAATCCAAATTGATAGAATCGTTTCTCATGAATGTTCCGGTGCCTCCAATATTCCTCAATGAAGATAAATATGGGCAGTATTCGGTCATAGACGGAAAACAGCGACTTCTGGCTATAAACGAATTCCTTAGAGGTAGATTGGAATTAAGTGGTCTACAAATATTCTCCGATATTAATGGAAAAAATTTTGACACACTCCCGCCACGCCTTCAAACGGTAATCAAAACAAGACCGACATTGAGAGCAATAATTATTCTACGTCAGTCTGATGAAGATATAAAATTTGAAGTCTTCAAACGTCTCAATACAGGAGGCATCACTCTAAACGCACAGGAAATCAGGAATAGTACGTATCCAGGTTCTCTAAACGACCTTGTCCTTGATTTATCCCAAAATCCTAAGTTTCATCACCTTTTAGGTATTAAGAATAAAGAAAAATCAGCTATATATCGAGAAATGAAGGATGCAGAATTTGTATTAAGATACTTTACATTTAAGGATAATTGGCAAAATTTTGCTGGCGGTATGGGGCTAAATATGGATCGATATATGTCCCAAAACCAGAGAATGACAAAGGAGAATATTGAAGAGTCCAAAGTCGATTTTTTGCGTACTCTGGAGGCTGTAGAAGCGGCTTTCGGAGAGCAAGCCTTTCGAAGGTGGGTTCCAGGAAAGCATCAATGGCGCAAGCAGATTCTTGCCGCTCTGTTCGATGCCGAAATGTTTGCTTGCAGGGGACTTCCATCGGAGAGACTTCGTCAGAATCAAGTCGAGATACTCCGAAATAAGAAATCGTTATTTAGCGATGCCCAATTTAGAGGGGCAATAGATGCTGGAACCAATGGTACAAGTGCGTTCCGTGAGCGGATAAGGATTATTAGAGATATGCTCGACCTTTCTCTCGCAGAGTGAATACTCATGACAGGTTCAGAGGCACTCCGGCAATTCTCAGAGTCGCTCCAGATGGCAGAGGAATTATTAAAATTAGAGCGCAAAACTTGTAAAAATCCACCTCGAACCTATGAACAGAACACAGTAGAAGGTTTGAGAGGTGGTGCAATAGTCCTCATGGTTGCCGCCTGGGAGTCGTTTTTAAAGCAATTAGTCGAAGATGAATTGACCATCCTGACAACTCAGCCACCCAAAATCAAATTTGATGAATTGCCTACTAAGATGCAGATTCATAGCATCTTTCAAACATTAGATCGGGCTACCAAAGGCCCACGCTATCAGCATACGGATAGAATTGATAGGCTTGCGGATATCGATCAAGCGTGTAGGCTCATCATTTCTGGGGTTATAAACCCTTTAGCATTCAGCGATACGGATACCAATCCTAGTCCTAAGGTTATTCGGAATATGTTTTCAAATATCGGAATCGAAGACATTTTTATGAGCATTAAACCCGAGTTTGAGAGAAAATGGGATCAGCCAGTTGACAATAGATTCATAGAGGTTAAACTACAACAGATCATTCATCGTCGTCATCTAGTAGCCCATAAGGCAGATACGCTTGGCGTATCCAGAAAAGATCTCAATGAAGCAGTTAGGTTCATGAAAATAATAGCACCATTATTTGAAAAACAATTAAAGACTCATGTTAAAAGCCTAAGTAAGAAAAGCCCCTGACCGAAGTGCACACGCCTACAAAATGTGGTGCGATCCTGAAGATTGCCAAGGCAAAAGAATTGGGAGTAACTGCACCCACTAACTAAGTGCATATAACCCGCACTACTTCCGGCCCCTTTTCTCTCTCGGCCCGGATAGCCACAAACTCGATGGTGGCAAACTGGCCGTTCTGGTACACTATGTAATGATTTATCGACAATTGCCAGCTATCGAATATTCAGCACCGGCTAGAGTCAAATTGCACCGTACAATCTGGAGCGCAAAGGTATGCTTTACAAGGTCGAAAAGATGTTTATAAAAATACCATATCCCCCTAATCTAGTCTGGATGACTATATATTTTGCTGTGGACAACATTCGAGAGTGGTACGTGCATCTACAAATTTAAGTTCTATGACATTTTCCATCATGGCCTGCTAGATGATCAGGACAGCAAACGGGATATTGTGGCTAGAATAGACAAAGTACGACCTCGAGGCCCACAGAGGCTTTTAAGGATATGAAGTTTAAAAAGTGGTGCTAGTCGCGTACTTTGTAGTAAGCTAGCACCAGACCGATTATAAACAATACCCAACCCAGAAGGTTAACGGTACTAAATCCATAGGCAAACCCAGTGTAAAGAGCGGGGAAAATCAGTATAGCACAGATCAATATCCAGACCCACCTCTCGATATGATCAATGTCCATCTGCAACCTCACTACTTCCATGACTGCACAGAGGTACTTAACGATTATTGCCGGGGCTGTAAAATCGATTTTAAGGCTTACTAGTAAAAACCAGGAACGAAAATTTACTGCTAGCGATATTTACGTGCGGGGGATGAGACCCCCGCACTCTCTATCGCTACAGTATCGATTAACACCGGAAGATTGATCCCCTAAGCCTGCAATTCCTACAGACCCAATGAGGAAGGAATCATGGAGAAGATACTGGTTATGGGATGTAAGACTATCATGAACGATATCTGCATAGGGTGCAGCCGCTGTCACGTAGCGTTTAACCGAAAGGATGGCGAGTTTGCCAGGTACAAAGGAGATGATGCAGAGTTAATAGCGTTCCTAAACTGTGGGGGCTGTCCTGGGGTTGCTGCGGGCACAAGACTCATGCAGTTCAAGAATTGGAATGCGCCCATGGGCGAACTGCCAACAAAGATCCACTTTGGAAATTGCCTGGCTAACAACTGCCCTCACCGCGATGCCCTCTGTACTGCAGTTGAGAAACTGACTGGGATTGAGGTCGTAATGGGAACCCATCCCTACAAGGGTTCAGATATCTTCAAGCCTGTTTCAGCCGATAAAAAATAAGCTTTCTAGGGGCTAACGAAGGTAAAGGAAATTGGATATACAGGTTAAATCTTGCCATTCGGAGTATGTACAACTTGTAGATCCATCCAATCATTTCGGGGATCTTCAAAGCCGTAGCAGATTTTTATAAATACATTCTCTGGTTGCAAAGGCACGGGTCTTAGCGACAGATCCTACCACATCAGAATCGCTATGCTCTGCCACAATAGACCGATAAACAGGCGGACTGATCGATTTGTGCTTAGAGTCTATGGGATATCGGGTTAGTCAGAATAGGATTTAGGCTGATTTTGCTAGTTATATAGTCAACTGTGGATAGATATCAGGTTTGGTACATGCATCAACCTTATGTGTCTTTATCCTGGAGCACTATCCTACTTTAAATTTCTGATTGTAGTACAAATCAGAAATTATTATCGATAACATCAAGTCATTAGCTGCTCTTTCACATAGAAGCTAGTGAGCAAGCATATAAAGCGATCCACAAAATGCATCTAATCCTTCTAGATTTTGACAGGCCAGGTCTTGAGGTGTTTTGTTCAAGGTATGTCCGTAATTGTCCATGGCAGGACACTCCGTCCATGGTGGATTGTCCGTAACTTATTTCATGCTGAATGGCATATACAAAACGATAAAGTTCTTTATTTGGTCAATACCTACGTATATTTTGATGTATATATTATGAAATTGACCTGTTCGTATTTGTGTCCGTAATTGTCCATGGGGACACTATCTCGCCATGGGGGGTATCTGTCCGTGGATACTATTCCCTCCAATTCAGGACAGCACATAATGCGTACTTTTATCGGTCCCCTCTTGCTTCAGTACGCCTGAATTCTTCATCGCTTGAAGGATATATGTTGCGCGTCTAGAGTCGATATTCAATAGTATTTGGCATTCTGCGCGCTTAATTGATCCGTGTTCGCGCACATAGTCCAATATTTTATCTTTATCAGTCCTCTGCTTAGTATTGTATAGCGTGACTTGGAAGTTAGCTATTTTATCTTCGAATGCAGGTGGATTTAAGCCCACGCCTTTTATGGCATCGAACATGGCATCTATTCCGCTACCTCGGTTTTCCACTAGATCTAAGTCTTCTAAAAATCGCATTAATATGCGGTTTCTGGTGGATTGACCATCTATAAGGCTCTCAAGTGCTACATTACCATACAGACCACCTGGGCTTATGATCTCTAAACGGTCGGGAAATTGTTTGATCTGAATTTGGCTGCTTCGACCTAAAGGACTGTAATCACGATGTGCCACAGCATTAATAATTGCTTCTCGGATAGCGATCTCTGGATATTCAGCTACGTTCTGTCGATATAATCCACGAATTACGCTCCCTCTTCGGGTGTTTTTCAATACATATTTGTAGGCTGACTCAGTCATTTCTAGGAGTGAGCCTTCAAATCTTTGATTATCCAAAAACCGTTCGCCAGAAGGGGATAGCTCTGTTTCGGTCATACCATAAAACTGCATGAAAGTGATAAAGAGTTGTGGTTCGAATTGCTGCGGCCACTTTCCGAAAATTAGCAACCCTGCTAATGAGGGGCGCAATACACCATCATTACCATCAACGACAACCTTCAACGTTTTCGTTAGCTGATCAAAAGGCTGACTTGCATAGGAGGCCCCTGAACGTATTTGTTTTAAGTGTTCAAAATACGATTCCAACTTAGCTCGATCCAGATCTTCTAAGGTGGCCCCTTTTATTGGCTCAACATCAAAATCAGTTTGAGAACGATTGCTAAGGCAAATATTGATTTCATACTGATTCATCCTGCGTTTACTTGTTGAAACGCGGATGTACGAGCCTTGATACAAACCTTCTGGTTTATAGTAGCATGGCCTTTGCTGCAAGGGAACTGAAGGTATTTCTGCTACCACTATGGTTTTGCCCTCGAATTCCATAGGGATAATTTGGGGGAGCAAGGGGGGTTCCATTTGAGATGCAATACGGATGAAATGATGATGTAAATCCTGGACATTGTAAATCTCGACGGTTTTAAAATCCGGTCCATCGTCCAACCCGCATATTATTATACCTCCGCTTGATAAATTTGCAAATGCGGAGATTGTTTTCCATAATTCATTGGGGTGATCATTCTTAGCTGCTTTAGCTTCAGCAGTATGCAATTCGGTTCCATAACGACGCATCTCATTTATGATCGCTCGAACTTTCTTTTGATCCATATCATCCTAGCCTCGGAAGCCACTCATCATTTCAAATGGATTTCATACTTCATAGTTCTTCGGATTGGTTACAACGTCAACGTTCTTCAGCTAGCTAATAGCTCTTCGATTCTTGCTTTTAATTTAAGTGGATAAAGTCGCATATGTTCCCAATTTCGACTGGTGCTTTGAGCTTCAATTCCAAGAGGTTTCAAAACTTTTCCCAAATCTCGAGGGCCTATGCCGAGATGAGTAGCCACTTCTCGCATTGAAGGTTGTCTTCCATTGGAAAACTCATCTAATATAAAGTTCATAGCACGGACAGCCAAAGAATCCAACGAAGATTCAACAGAGTTGCTTTCAGTTATCCTAGTAGTTCCAGTTGATTCAGGTAGTATTTCTGATTTATTTTTTATTCCTATGAATATTCTATCTTTGGGGTCTAAATACTCAACGGCTAAAATCAAAAGCTTTCTTTTGCCTAAGCTCTTTCCCAAGGTAACTCTTCCAATTGGATCGCTATCTTTCACGACAGCCTTTAAAATCCTGCGCTTTCTGCCTTCAATTTCAAGCTCAACATTAACCATTTCACCCACCATCTTTGGTGCAACTGACACCACTACAGTAGTACCTTTATGAGAATATAAGGATTTCGGTAAAGATCGCCATAAATCTTAGAATAACTGGCAGGACCATCCATCCCTGGAATCCTCAAGGGATGATGAAAAGGAGGGAGGGGAAAATTGATTGGCGGTCAATGGTAGAAGACGCATTTCAAAACTTATATCGACTTGCAAAGGCATAAGGGGCGACAGTGAACTGCAAGCCGCCCCTCGGATGTGTTCTCTCTCCCCTACACTTACTCATTTATCGTAATAGAATATAAAATTTTTGCTAAAGTACAACCCATTAAGATAGCTGATAGCTACGTAGATTTGATTTGAAAAGAGAGGAGCCGAATGGATGAGGGGTTCATCCACTCGACTGACATAATAAACATAATTAAAGTATTAGGTTTTTACGAACTTGAGAATCGGATTATACTTCCGAAATTCAAATGAAAAGTAAGAGGGAGGTAAAAGTCGAAAAAGGTAAAAAGAGGTAGGAGGGAAAAACTCTTATCGACTTTTGCCTTAAGCCATATGGACAATTGCCGAGATATATAGGTTTCGATGAGCTGACCGACCCTGCGTAAAAGAGATAACCTTTTACTCTAGACTCTAGAGTCAAGAAGGTAGACTATGAGGGTACTAACGCTGGCAAATCAGAAAGGGGGATGCGGCAAGACAACTACTGCTGTTAATCTTGCAGCCTATCTAGCTCTTAAAGGAAAGAAGGTGCTACTCGTTGACCTAGATCCGCAAGGATCTTCAACGACTCATCTTGGGATAGATAAGAACGCCATAGGAAAAACCACGAATGATGTGATGTTGGGTCGATCGAAATTTCATGAAATAATCCTGCATACAGAAACCCAAGGGCTTGATATCGCTCCATCGAATAATGGGCTTGGAGAAGCGGAGATGGTGCTTACAAAACAAGCATTCCGAGAGCAAATTTTGAGAAATAAGATCCCCGATTTGAACGGATACGACTATGTGATCATCGACACCCCACCTTCTTTAGGCAACCTGACTATGAACGCCATAATTGCTTCAGATAGCATTATAGTACCAATCCAGACGCAGTTCTTCGCTATTGAAGGATTGGCACAACTGACCGATTTACTAGACCAAATAGCGACAATGGGCTACAAGCCAAAACGCCGATACCTTGTGACAATGCACAACAAAACAAGAATTATCAGCAAGCGAATAGCGGAGAGCGTTCGGGAGCTGTTCGGAGAAGACGTTTTCAAAGTGGTTATACCAGATAATGTAAAGCTGGTCGAAGCTCCTAGTTACGGCAAGCCCGTTTATCTACACTCACCTGATTCCCCAGGAGCTCATAGTTATGAAGAGCTTGCAATGGAGGTACTATCATGACCCCAGGACCAGGGGATAAGTTCGACTATCTCCTGAAAGGTATGAAAGACAGGGAGAAGAGAGTCGAGAGTCTAGACTCTAGAAAGGAGCACGAAGGAGTTAAAGAAGCCTCTGGGCTAAAGCCTAGAGATATAGACGTTGTGCGTATAGAGTCTCCAAAGGATAGTATAGAGTCTAGAGTCTCGAATCAAGAGTCTAGACTTCAGGCTGAAAGTGCCGAAAGTCAGCCTGCCAGAGTCGAGAGTACAAAGTCTAGAGTCAATAATCTAGAGCCTATAGTCGATAGTCTAGACTATACCGTCCTTGCAGAGGCAATATATGAGGCCAATAGAAAACCAAAGCTAGGAGTTTATTCTCCGTTGGCAGCTGCGATACTGCGATACAAAGCTATCACCACACCCAGGTACTCAATGGGATCTGAACTAAGAGCAGTGATAGAGCAGGCACTCAAAGAAAGATATCCAGAGCTTTCAGAACAGGCGGAGAAGGCCCTTGCCAAGAAGTGACCAATATACACCATCCGAGGAAGAAGCCAAAAAGAAAGGCTGGTGGCAATTCTGGAAGTGATAAATGTGATTGACATAACAACCTTAATCGCAATCGTCGCCTTGGTAGTGGCAATAATTACCGCATGGAGGCAGATCTCTATCCAGAATGCCCAGACAGAAATTGCGCGTAGGCAACTGATTATTACCGAATATCAAGAACAAGAAAGGCGGAAGGGAAAACTAAAAGCCGAACTCATTGCAAAGACGGATTCAAAAGACGGAGATCCATTTCTGCAGATCGAAAATAAAGGGCCAGCGGATGCAAGGGATATTACGATATCGGTCAAGGGTGATGCACAAATAATGGATCTACCAAAGGAGATATCTTCAATTGCCGCTGGTTCATCTCTCGAATATCGCATAATAATCACTAACGGGGCATCGCTAGACTTTACTCTTGATATAAGTTGGTTTGATGATTCAGGTGAAATCAACAGAAAGAGATACCACTTGAGGGCATGATCAAGAGAATGCCTTCAAAGGAAGAGATCAAACAAAAGAGTTGGTGGCAATTCTGGAAATGACGAGATAGCGAGAGGGACATAAATGAGTTGAAGGACCCCTATAATCACCTCTCGCCATCGATAGCAAAAGAACGGAATGATGAAATCAGCCAGAGTGTTGTTATCGTCCCTTTGCCAGAATATAACCATTAATGCTTAGAGTATTTAGTTTTATCTAATAAGAGGCCATCTGGAATGACACCCTATTCACAGTCTCCACGTGACCGTATCCTCTGGATCCTGACTAATAATGGCGGTAAGATGGAGCAGAGCAGATTGAGGGCATGCACAGGGATGAGATACGCATTACTCATTCCTATCCTTGAGAAGCTGGTCAGGGAAGGCAGGATTAAAATGACTCTTGGGAAGGAGGGGGGTATGGTATCCCTAATAAACCAATAGGCTGCAAGATCCTGCTTTCTTATGTAACTTTGCTATAAGGAAGTACCAATCTGGTTACATAAGAAACGTGCTTGGCATGTTTATTTAGGCGAATTAAAATAATTTCTGTAATGCTCAAGGCTCAACGATCTCCGAGGACCTGGGATTAGTACCTGGAGAGGAATCTATCGAAGGCTTGAGGATGGCTTGGCAAGGGTGAAGAGCTAGAGCCAGGGTTAAACACAGGTAGCAATTCTGGAGGGGATAGGACTAAATACAGTAATCATTAATGATTATGTTTTGGCAAAGGGACACTGAAATATCACCTCGTTGACTTCTCCCCCTTTGCTCAAAGCGAAGGGATAGATAAAACCAACCTCCTAAAAGGACCTATCCCTTCGTTCTCCTAGATAACATAATAAGAAGCCATCCTGAAATGATAAACTGTTCACAGTCTCCGCATGATCGTATCCTCTGGATCCTGGCCCATAGTGGCGGCCAGATCGAGCGGTACAAATTGAGGAGACGTATGGGGATGAGATATACACTCATAAATCCAATCCTTGAGGATCTGGTCAAGGAAGG
>Ga0187886_1001382_pt1 | contig 22336 bp, 18 predicted proteins | sample June2016WEW_20_1_FD_133001 | JGI IMG/M metagenome (GOLD analysis project Ga0187886, IMG submission 133001) | Peatland microbial communities from SPRUCE experiment site at the Marcell Experimental Forest, Minnesota, USA - June2016WEW_20_150 | ecosystem: Environmental > Terrestrial > Soil >... | reverse complement strand
GGGGGCGATCGCCGCGGGTTGTCGTTTTTACGCCGGCTATCCCATCACCCCGGCGACTGAAATCATGATTCGTATGGTCCACCGTCTCTCGGAGGTGGAAGGCGTATTCATCCAGATGGAAGATGAAATCGGCTCTATTTCCTCTGTCATCGGGGCTTCCTGGGCCGGGGCCAAAGCCATGACCGCTACCTCTGGACCCGGAATCAGCCTGATGACCGAGGGCATCGGCTATGCCGTGATCACCGAGACCCCCTGCGTGATTGTGGATGTTCAGCGGGCCGGACCGAGCACGGGGCAGGCCACTCGCCCTGCTCAGGGCGACGTGATGCAGGTCAAATGGGGCCCCCACGGAGACAACGAGATCGTCGCCTTTGCCCCTTGGTCTGTACAGGAGATGTACGACCTGACCATCAAGGCCTTCAACTTCGCCGAGCGTTTCCGGGTCCCGGTCTTCCTCCTCGCCGATGAAGCCGTGGGACACCTGCGGGAGACGCTGGTGGTAAAAGAGGAAGTGGAAGTCTTCGACCGGTTCAAGGCCCCGAATCTCCCCCCCTTCGGGACCGATGAACCCAACGGGGTTCCCCCCATGCCCGCCTTTGGAGAAGGAGCCAACCTCCTGGTCACTGGCTCCACGCATGACCCTTGGGGCTTCCGCAAGACCGCGGATTCCGCCGCCCAGGCCCGGCTGACCGAACGATTGACTCGCAAGGTGAAGGATTTTAAATCCGAAGTGATCGAGACCGAATCGCACCTCCTGGAAGATGCAGAAATCGGCGTGGTAGCTTATGGCTTTACGGCCCGGGCTGCGCTCCAGGCGGTTAAATCTCTCCGGAGAGGAGGGATGAAGGCTGGCCTGCTCAGGCTGCTCTCCATCTGGCCTTTCGCGGAGGAGGCCATCGCCGAATTGGGAAAACGCTGCCGGGTGATTTTTGTCCCGGAAATGAACCGTGGCCAGATCGCCGGGGAATTGAAGAAATACACGAACACGCCGGTCATTTCCCTGCCCAAGACGAACGGTGAGGTCATCGAGCCAGTGGAGATCGTGGAGGGAATTCGGAGGAATCCGGTATGAACGAAAAAATTTTCCAGTTGATCAACCTTCAGGCTTTTCCCACGCCCTTCTGTCCCGGATGTGGCCATGGCATCCTGATGGGTGCCGTGCTGCGGGCGATCGCCGAACTTGAATACGACATGAAGCAAATGCTTTTCGTTTCGGGCATCGGTTGCGCCGCCTGGATTCCCAGCCCCCACTTTAAAGCCGACACCCTGCATACCCTGCATGGACGGGCCGTTGCTTACGCCACGGGGGCCAAGCTCTTCAACCCCAAGCTGAAGGTCATGGTCATCAGCGGAGACGGTGACCTAAGCTCCATCGGCGGTAACCATCTCATCCATGCCGCCCGGAGAAACATGGATATGACCGTCGTCTGTGCGAACAATTCCATCTACGGCATGACCGGCGGGCAGGTCGCTTCCACCACTCCGATCGGCTCGTTGACCACCACCACTCCCAAGGGAAATCCGGACCCCCCCTTCGACCTCTGCAAGCTGGTCCAGGCGTGCGGGGCCACCTTCGTGGCCCGGCAGCCGGTGGCCACGCCGATTCCACTGACCCGCACCCTCAAGAAGGCGATCGTCCACCGGGGCTTTTCGTTCGTTGAGGTCCTCTCCCCCTGCCCCACCCAGTTTGGTCGGCGGAATGCCTTCCGCACGGCCTACGAGATGTTGAAGGCCCTGAAAAATGAATGTATCTCCGTAGAGAAAGCGAGAGGCCTGGACCCGGCAGAACTTCAGGGCAAAGTGATCGTAGGAGAATTCGTCGATGCGCAAGGAAAGGGAGGCCGAGAATGATCCAGGTGCGATTTGCCGGACTGGGTGGACAGGGAATTATCTTGATGGGAGAGATCTTGGGAGAAGCAGCGGTTATGGAAAAGAAATACGTCGGTCAGACTTCTTCTTATGGGGCGGAAGCCCGGGGATCGGCCTGCAAGGCCGATGTGTTCATCTCCGACTCCTGGATCGATTACCCGGAGGTCACCGAGGCCGACGTCTTAGCCTGCATGTCTCAGGGGACCTACGATCAGAACAAAACAAAAGTCAATCCTTCCCAAGGGAGGATCTTCATCGACTCCCAGTTGATCAAGCCCGACGCCTCCATTCCTTTGAAACATATTCCCGTTCCGGCTACCGAAAGAGCCCTGAAGGAATTCGGGAACCGCCTGGTCGCCAACATGGTCCTCCTGGGAGCGGTGGTGAAAGCCATGACCCTGGTCAGTGAAGAATCTCTTCTTCAGGCACTATCCAATCGGGTACCCCCCTCCCTGCTGGATTTGAATAAAAAAGCTTTGCTTTGGGGTGGCGATTGGGCAAGGGGGAGCGGGATAATTCCTTCGCCTTGATCTCGATGGCAGGAGCAAGGGGGCACAGGCTTTATCTAAAGAATGCCCCCTTCTAGGCTTCTATTTTTGCTTGACCAGTTCGACGACCTTCTGGGCGGCCTCTTTCATGCTGGCGGAGTAGAGGAGGTCGAGACCTGACTGCGCCAAAATTTTCCTGCCCAGCTCCACGTTGGTTCCCTCCATGCGGACCACCAAAGGCACGGTCAGGGGCTTCTCCCGCATCGCCTCCACGATGCCCTCCGCGAAGCTATCACAGCGAGTGATTCCTCCAAACACGTTGATCAGAATTCCCTTGACCTTGGGGTCCGCAGAGAGAAGAGCTAAGGCGTTCCGGATCACCTCCTTGGAGGCTCCCGCCCCGGTGTCCAAAAAGTTGGCCGGCTCTCCTCCGTAATAGCGCAGAAGGTCTAGGGTGGCCATGGCCAAGCCAGCTCCGTTGACGATACAGCCAATATTCCCTGAGAGGTTGATAAAATTTAACCCCAGCCTGGAGGCTTCTACATCCCGGGGGTCCTCCTGTTCAACGTCCCGCAGGGCCAGGATGTCGGGGTGACGGTAGAGGGCATTGTCGTCTATGTTCATCTTGGCATCCAAAGCGACTAAATCCTCTCGCGGGGTCAAAACCAGCGGGTTGATCTCGGCCAAAGAACAATCGTTATCCACAAAAGCCCGGTAGAGGGCGTGGGCGATGGCGGAGCCCTTCCCTACGCTGGCACCCTCTAAGCCCATTGCCATGGCTAACTTTCGACCCTCATATAGGGAAAATCCGCACCCGGCGTCCACGATTGCTTTCTGAATTTTTTCCGGAGACCTGGCCGCCACCTCTTCAATTTCTACCCCTCCTTCGGAGCATCCGATCATCGCCACCCTTCCCCTTCCCCGATCAATCGTAACCCCCAAATAGAGCTCGCGAGAAATGGAGAGGCTCTCCTCAATTAGGACCCGGCTGACAGGTTTGCCTTGCGCCCCAGTCTGCGGGGTAAGCAGCTTCATCCCGATCATCTCCCGAGCAACCTGTCTGACTTCGGAAGGCTCCTTGGCTACCCGGATTCCACCGCCTTTTCCTCGTCCGCCAGCGTGCACCTGGGCCTTTACCACAAAGGGGCCAGGACCGATAGCCTGGGCTGCGGCTTCGGCCTCCGCAGGTGTAAAAGCAACCTTGCCCTTCGGAACCTTCACCCCGTAGCGGGTGAGAATCTCCTTTGCCTGGTACTCATGAATGTGCATGGCCTTACTCTCCGCTACCCGCCGTCATTTTCCCAGTCTCTCCGCCCTAACGATAAATGCCAGATAGGGAAAACTTATACTTTTGATCTTTCGCAATTTTGCTCCTCTATCGTCCTTCTCCCTAGAGAGACTATGCCGTAATTCGTCATGCCCGCCCTGTACCTAGTATGGTGCAGGGCGGGCATCCAGGCGGGTCCGGTCATAGAAAAATATCGTGTGATTTCCGGTAAATTATTCTTTTTCGCCTTCCCTGGATTCCCGCTTTCGCGGGAATGACGGCCCTTTTCCTTCATTGCGGCACAGTCTCAGGAAGGAGAGAGCTGGCGTGAGGGAGATCAATACTTCTCGCTGATGACCTTTTTCTTCAGCTCGCCGATGGCCCACGTGGGATTCAGGGACTTGGGACAGATGGTGCAATTGAAGATGGTATGGCATCGCCACAGGCCATGGCGGCTGTTCAGAATGGGCAAACGTTCCTCCAGCCCTTCATCCCGGGAATCGAAAATGAACCGGTAGGCCTTGAGTAAGGCCGCCGGCCCGAAAAAGTTCTGATTCGCCCAGTAGGAGGGGCAGGACGAGGTACAGGCTCCGCAGAGGATGCACTCGTAGGAGCCGTCGATCTTCTTCCGGTCCTCGATGCTTTGGTAGCGCTCTTTGTCCGTGGGCGGGGTGCCGGCGATGAAGTAGGGCTTTATGGCTTCGTATTTTCTGTAGAAGTCGTCCATATCCACGGCCAAATCCTTGATCACCGGAAAGTGCCTCAGGGGCTCCACTTCAATCGTTCCGCTGCCGAGGGATTTGACCTGCGTTTCACAGGCGAGTTTATTCAACCCATTGATCGTCAGGGCGCAGGAGCCGCAGATCCCATGGCGGCAGGAACGGCGGAAAGTCAGGCTGCCGTCCAGCTTCCATTTGATCTCGTTCAAAACGTCCAAGACGGTCATTCCTTCCTGTACCTCTACCTGGTAAGATTTATAATAGGGTTTTTTGTCTTCATCGGGATTAAACCGGAAAATTTTAAAGTTTCGCTTCATCGTTTCGACTCCTTGAGATAGAATTTCGTAACCCTATTCACCCCCACCCTTAACCTCCCCCGTCGAGGGGGAGGAGCTTTTAATATCCCCTATGATTCCCCCTCCCCTGGCGGGAGGGGGCTAGGGGGAGGGGGTTAACATGCATTAAAATTTTCTCTCTTCTGGCTTGAACCGGGTGATCACCACCGGTTTATAATCCAGCCGGACCCCGGCATCTGTCTTCCAGGCCAAGGTATGCTTCAGCCAGTTAACGTCATCGCGCTTGGGGAAATCTGTCCGCGAGTGGGCCCCCCGGCTTTCAGTCCGGGCTAATCCTCCGACGACGATGGTCTCCACAAAGTCGAGCATATTGCCGAGTTCGATGGTATCCAGAAGCTCGGTGTTAAACCGCTTTCCTTTGTAGCCCACCTCGATCCATTTATACTGCTCCTGAAGGGATTTGATGACCTTCAGCTGTTCCTTCAGAGATTTTTCATCCCGGTAGATCCCGCAGTTGACCATCATGGTCGCCTGCAATTCATCTCGGATGGCTGCCGGGCTTTCCTTGCCTTTAGCGGCCAGTATACAGTCCAGTTTGGATTTTGCCCTGTCCAGGGCATCCTTCGGGAGGGGAGCTTTCACCGCCCCTGCGCCGATGAACTTGGCCATGGCCCGGCCAGCCTTTCTCCCGAAGACCGCGCAGTCCATAGTAGAGTTGCAGCCCAGGCGGTTGGCTCCATGCAAAGAGATGCAGGCACACTCCCCGGCCGCGTAGAAGCCAACCACCGGGGTGTTTTTGGCATCCATGACGACCTGCCCGTGCACGTCGGTAGGGATTCCACCCATGGCGTAATGAGCCGTAGGCAAAATGGGGACGAAGTCGGTGACCGCATCAATGCCCGCGAACTTTAAAATGAGCTCGTGGATCTGAGGGAGCTTTTCCATTATGGCCTGGCGACCCAGGTGCCGCAGGTCGAGGTGGACATACCCTTTCCCTCCGATTCCCCGGCCCTCATTGATCTCTCGCTGAATGGACCGGGAGACTACATCCCGGGGGGCGAGTTCCATCTTGGCGGGGGCGTATTTCTCCATGAAACGCTTTCCTTCATTATTGACCAGGTAGCCTCCTTCTCCCCGGGCCCCTTCCGTGACCAAAACTGCAGAAGGGTAAAGCCCGGTGGGATGGAACTGCACGAACTCCATATCTTCCAGAGGCAGGCCCGCTTGCAGGACTACGGACATGCCATCCCCCGTGTTGGCCAGTGCATTCGTGTTGACCTTCCAGGCCCGTGCATACCCCCCTGTGCCAAACATCACGGTTTTGGCATGAAAGATATGCAACCCCCCGTTCTGCATATCCCAGGCTACCACCCCGGTGCAGACATTGTTTTCTACAAGGAGGTTGAGCACAAAAAATTCCGAGTAGAACCGTACGTCGTTTTTCACGCACTGTTCGTAAAGGGTATGCAGCATGGCATGGCCGGTGCGGTCTGCCGCATAGCAGGCCCGCCGGATCACCCCTTTCCCAAAATTGCTGTAATGTCCGCCGAATTCCCTCTGGGCGATCTTTCCCTCCTCTGTCCGGCTGAATGGGCACCCCATGTGCTCGAGTTCATAGGCCACTTCAACCGCATCCCGTACCAGGATCTCCTGGGCATCCTGATCGCCCAAGTAATCCGCCCCCCTCACCGTGTCATACAGGTGCCATTCCCAATCGTCCTCTTCCATATTTCCCAGAGGCGCAGCGGTTCCACCCTGGGCGGAGATGGAGTGGGAGCGAGTCGGAAACACTTTCGAAAGAACCGCTGTATCTACGGAACGGCTGGATTCCAGGGCGGCGTAAAGGCCGGCAATGCCCGCGCCGACAATCACCACATCATGTTGATAAATCCCCATTCTTCCTCCTTGCTTTTTTCCGGTATGGCCAAAATTCCTTAACCACGCGGGTCCTGGGATTAAGAATCGTCTCCCTGTTCCCTCAGTCGGCTGCTTTCTTTTTCACATTTTTGGCTGGAAGGCCACAATCGTCAAAGTTCCCAAAACCAGGAGAGATAAACCGGCGACGAGGATTACCCCGAAAAGGGTCACCCTCAGCCATCCTTTCTCCAGATAATCTTCCAGGATCGTCCAGCCCCCGTTCAATCCATGAAAGAGGGCCAGGACCAAGAAGGTCAGGTTAAAAAATTTCCAATCCGGTTGGGCGAGACGTGAAGCCACTTTCTGGTAAGTTACGTCTCCTCCGGGGAAAAAGTGCGTCACCCCAAAGTGAGTGAGCAAAAGGACCAGCAAGGTGATTCCCGAAACTCTCTGAAAAAGCCACCTCCAGGATCCATCAACCATATTTTTTCTCCTCTTTCGCCCTTAAAAGGCTTTTAGCATGGGGATGGCCCCAAAGATAAAGACCACCGCCCCCACACACACCATGGCCCAAAACCAGGCTTCTTGAGTCTTAGCTCCCGAGGCGAAATCGATCCAAAAGATGCGCACACCGTTTACGACATGGTAGAGCACACCTCCCAAGAGGGCCAATTCGAAGAACTTGAAAAAGGGGTTTTGCACCGTATTCATGAGCTCATCGAAAGCCGCGGGTCCGTCGAGCAAATGACTTAATACATAGATGTGCAGAATCAGATACACCGTAATGGCCACTCCTGAAATGCGCATCAGGAGAAAGGCCCAGAATCCTAACTGCCAACGATAGCGCATCGCATTTCTCCTTTTAATTTTTTGCCACAGAGGACACAGAGATCACCGAGATAAATTTCGTTGAATATGAAAACACCCACTCCCCCATTTCCTCTCCCGCTTGGGAAGAACTGCAGGATGGAGGAGAATCTTTTAAGTTTTTTACTAAATTCTATTTATCCCTCTGTGTGCTCTGTGTGCTCTGTGGCAAATTTCTATCGGGCGTACTTCCGCATGCCCTCTTCATAAAGGTCGTTCCCTTTGGTGTCGTTGACCACGATCACCGGAAAATCCTCGACCTCCAGGCGGTTAATGGCCTCCGGGCCGAGGTCCTCATAGGCCACCACCTGCGCTTTTTTGACGGCCTTGGCCAGCAGTGCCCCTGCGCCCCCGGTGGCCGCAAAATATACAGCTTTGTACTTTTTCATGGCCTCCACGACCTCTTTCCTGCGCATGCCCTTCCCGATCATTCCTCTTAAGCCCATCTCCATCAATTTCGGCGAGTAGGCATCCATGCGGCCGCTCGTTGTCGGGCCGGCCGACCCGATGACCTGGCCCGGCTTGGCGGGCGCTGGCCCCACGTAATAGATCACCTGCCCTTTGAGGTCAATGGGCAGTGGTTTTCCTTCTTTCAGGAGGTCAAACAGCCGCTTGTGAGCCGCATCCCTCCCGGTGTAAATAACTCCCGTGAGCAGGACCTTATCCCCAGCTCTTAATTTTTCCAGGTCTGCATCGGTGAGAGGAGTTTTCAATCGAATCGCTTGGCTCATTCTTTCACCTCCTTCAGATTACGGCGTCTTTGTGCCGGTGGGCATGGCAGTTTAAGTTGACCGCCAGGGGTAAGCTGGCGATGTGGCAGGGGATCATCTCTACGTTCACGGCCAGCGCGGTAATCCTACCCCCCAACCCTTGGGGTCCGATGCCTAGGTTGTTGATCCGGGTTAGAAGCTCCTCTTCCATCGCCGCCAGCTGCGGGTCCGGGCTCTTCTGCCCCAGGGGCCGCAGAAGGGCCTTCTTGGCTGTGAGGGCACACTCTTCAAAGGTCCCCCCGATACCCACTCCCACGACCACCGGAGGACAGGGGTTGGAGCCGGCCTGTTTGACCCATTCGACCACACGGTTCTTGATGCCTTCGATTCCTTCCGACGGGCTGAGCATGGCCACCATCGACATGTTCTCGGCCCCTCCCCCCTTGGGAGCCACGGTGATCTTGATCTTTTCCCCGGGAACCATTTTCAGGTGGATGATGGCCGGGGTGTTATCCTTGGTGTTGGCTCGGGTGAAGGGGTGACAGGAGGATTTTCGAAGATACCCGTCTTTATACCCCTGTCTCACTCCTTCATGGATGGCCGCGTTAAAATCCCCTCCCACGATGTGCACATCCTGGCCAAGCTCGACAAAAAATACCGCCAGACCCGTATCCTGGCACATGGCTACCTTTTCCTCTCGGGAGATGCGGGCGTTCTCTTTAAGCTGCTGGAAGACTTCTTTTCCCACGGGTGATTCTTCCCTTTTCTCTCCCTGGTCGAACGCCGCTAGCACGTCTTCTCCCAGGTAGAGGTTGGCATCGATGCAGAGTTTTTTCACCACCTCGGTGATCTGCTTGGCATTGATTTCTCTCATCCCTTCCTCCTTCCAATTCAAAAGGGAGCTTCCGGGGACCCTCCCCGTTTGCTGAACCTATCTTGATGAACCCGCTTGGCCGGGTCCCCGGTGGCATCTCCAGATTATAGGGTACATTCAGGGATCAGCCCGTGTTGCATAAGCAGCTGGGTTTCTGCCCTGGCATGGTTGATGATGGCCGAGGCTTTTTCGAAGAGCTGCTCCTTGGTCAGCTTGATTCGGGCTACTTTTTGTTCAATGGCCTTAAGGGCCACGGCCACGGCCTCCCTAGGGAAAATATCCCGTTCATCCATCGTGGGAAGAATATAATCCGGCTTCAAACCCTTGTCCTCGGCACACTTGGCCAGTGCGTAAGCGGCTGCGATGCACATTTCATCGGTGATAGTCGTAGCCATGACGTCCAGGGTGCCCCGGAAGATCGCGGGGAATCCCAGGGAGTTGTTCACCTGGTTGGGAAAGTCCGACCGGCCCGTGGCGATGATCTTCACTCCCCCCTCTATGGCCTCCCAGGGATAGATCTCGGGGATGGGGTTGGCGCAGGCGAAGATGATGGGGTCCTTGGCCATCTTTTTGATCCATTCCTTTTTAATCACATCCGGGCCTGGCTTGGCCAGGGCGATGAGGGCGTCTGCCGCTTCCATGGCTTCCGCGATGTTTCCTTTTCGCTGCTCCGCGTTGGTGATCTGGCAGAAGTGCCATTTCTGCTTGAAATCCTTCTGGGTATCCGTCCGGCCTTTGTGCAGCGTTCCTTTTGAGTCCACCATGATCATCTTCCCGGGGTCTGCTCCAGCGGCAATGAGTATGCGGGCGGTCGCAATGTTCGCCGCCCCCGCACCGAGCAGAGTCAGGCGCGCCTTATCCAATTTTTTGCCGACGACCTTCAGGGCGTTGATCAATCCGGCCAGAGTCACAGCCGCCGTTCCCTGCTGGTCGTCATGCCAGACCGGGATCTTGGCCTCCTTGCGCAGAGTATCCAGGATATGAAAACACTTTGGCTGGGAGAAGTCTTCCAGGTTGATTCCCCCGAAGCAGGGAGAGATCCACTTTACCGCTTTAATGATTTCCTCGGGGTCCTTGGTATCCAGGCAGATGGGCCAGGCGTCCACCCCGCCCAGGTACTTGAAGAGGATCGCCTTCCCCTCCATTACCGGGATGGCCGCTTCCGGGCCAATGTCCCCCAGCCCCAACACTCGGGTACCGTCCGAAACCACCGCCACCATATTGGCCTTGTTGGTATGCTCGAAAACTTTCTCCGGGTGAGCCTCGATGTCCCGACAAGCCGCAGCCACCCCGGGCGTGTACCAGATGGCGAAATCGTCGAAACTGCGCACCGCACATTTCAGAGTAGAGGCGATCTTACCCTTGAAAAAGGGGTGCATCTTCAAGGCATCCTCCGACGGTTTCTTAGACTTTGCTAACAATTCCTCTTTGGTTGGCATTTTCTCCTCCTTTGGTTGTTCGTTCTTGGTTTATGGTAAATTTGACCGCATGTTTCTTCCGTTTCTTTTCTTCTGGGTTCTGGATTTGAAATTCTCTCCCCTCACCTTTCGCTTAACTCCAGGAGTACCCCGTTGGTGGATTTTGGATGGATAAAGGCGATCTTCGCCCCTCCGGCACCCCGTCGGGGCTTTTCGTCAATCAGTCGCACCCCCTTTGCTTTCAACTCCCTCAAGGCCTCCTCGATATTATCCACCCGCAAAGCAATGTGCTGAACGCCCTCTCCCCGGGTTTCGATGAACTTGGCCAGTGCCCCGTCCGGGGACGTGGATTCCAAGATTTCCAGCTCGCTCTCCCCCACGGGGAGAAAAGCGGTCGTGGCCTTCTGTTCCTCCACCGTCTCCCTTCCCGCCATCGGCAAGCCCAGAATCGCGTTCCAGAAAGGGGCCACCTGATCGATGGACTTGGCGGCAATGCCAATGTGGTCAATTTTCAATATTTTCATCCCTCGCCTCCAGAAACTTTTTTAGCCTAAAACTGAGTATTCTTTACCTTCTTACCTTTTCCCCCTTTGCCCTTTTCGCCTATTTTTTTACGTTCTCTTGGACATACTTTACAATCACTTCCGTTGACGTCCCGGGACCAAAGATCTCCGCAATGCCCAAGGTCTTCAAGGTGGGCACATCCTCCTCTGGGATCACCCCGCCCCCCAGGACCAATAAATCCTTCACCCCCCGCTCTCGCAAAAGCTCCATCACCCGGGGAAATAAATAATCATGCGCCCCGGATAGGATGCTCATCAGGAGCGCATCCACATCCTCCTGCACTACCGCTGTTACAATTCGCTCCGGGGTCTGCCGTAAACCTGTATAAATCACCTCCATCCCGGCATCCCGTAACGCCCGGGCGATCACCTTGGCCCCGCGATCATGGCCGTCCAATCCTGGTTTGGCCACCAACACCCGCAATTTCCGCTCCGCCATCCCTCACCTCCATCTACCAATCTGGAAGGGTCCAATAAATTTATAGGACACAGATTTACGCGGAAAACGCAGAAAATGAATTTAATTTATAAAATCTTTAAAATCTGCGTTCATCTGCGTCCCCAAAAAATTAAACCTTCACCGCCGGCTCATACTCCCCGAACACCCCCCGGAGCACATCGCAGATTTCCCCCAGAGTACAATTGGCTCGGACACACTCTAAAATTGGAACCATCAAATTCCCATCCCCCTGAGCTGCTTTCTTCAGGGCCTCCAGGGAGGTCCCCACCCGTTTTGCCTCCCGAGACGCTCGCAGCTCCGCAAGCCGTCTCACCTGCACCTCCCGGACTTTTGGGTTAACCTTCAACAATCCCTTGGGCGGAGGTTCTTTCGATTGAAACTGATTCACCCCCACAATCACCCGCTCGCCGGCCTCGATCTCTTTCTGGTACCGGTAGGCACTCTCCTGGATCTCCTGCTGGATGTACCCCTTTTCGATCGCCGCCACGGACCCACCCATTTGATCGATCTTGGCGATGTAATCGCTGGCCCGCTTCTCGATTTCATTGGTTAAGGCTTCGACGTAATATGAACCTCCCAAGGGGTCTGCCGTGTCCGCAATGCCAGATTCATAGGCGATCAGCTGTTGAGTCCGCAAGGCAATCTGCACGGATTGCTCCGAAGGCAGGGCTAAGGCCTCATCCATGGAGTTGGTGTGCAAGGATTGAGTGCCGCCCAATACCGCGGCTAAAGCCTGCCAGGCGACCCGGATAATGTTGTTGTGAGGCTGCTGCGCGGTCAGGGTGCACCCGGCAGTTTGGGTATGGAAGCGGAGCATCCAGGAACGGGGGTTCTTGGCCTTAAAGCGCTCCTTCATGATCTTAGCCCAAATTCTGCGGGCCGCCCGAAACTTGGCCACTTCCTCCATGAAATCCAAGTGGGCGTTGAAAAAGAAGGAAAGCCTCGGTCCGAATAAATCCACGTCCAGCCCGGCCTTGATGGCCGCCTCTACATAAGCGATGCCATTGGCCAGGGTAAAAGCCACTTCCTGCACGGCCGTGCAACCGGCTTCTCGCATGTGGTACCCGCTGATGCTGATGGTGTTCCAGTTGGGAATCTCCTTCGTGCAATATTCAAAGGTGTTGGTGATGATGCGCATCGAGGGTTTGGGGGGAAAGATATACGTTCCCCGGGAAGAATATTCTTTCAAGATGTCATTCTGGATGGTGCCATTGAGCTTGTCCGGGGTTACACCCTGCTTTTCGGCCAGCGCGATGTACATGGCCAGCAGGATGGCCGCGGGAGAGTTGATGGTCATAGAGGTGGACACCTTGTCCAAGGGGATCTGGTGGAAAAGCACTTCCATATCCCGGACCGAATCGATGGCCACTCCCACCTTCCCCACCTCGCCCTGGGCCAGCGGATGATCCGAATCGTAGCCGATCTGAGTCGGCAAGTCGAAGGCCACGGACAGGCCGGTCTGGCCGTGGTCTAAGAGATAGCGGTAACGCTTGTTCGTATCCTCGGCGGACCCAAAACCAGCATACTGGCGCATGGTCCAGAACCGTCCCCGGAACATGGTAGGCTGGACGCCGCGGGTGTAAGGATATTCGCCAGGAAGGTTCAGGTCCCGCAGGTAATCCGATTCGGCGATGTCCAGGGCCGAAAAACACCTCTTTATGGCAATCCCGGAAGTGGTCTGGAAATCTTTTTTTCTCTCGGGGTTCTTGCTTAAGGTCTTTTCCACTTTATCGTTCCAACTCTTGACCTGATTCCCGATGTCGGTGATCTTCTTCGGGTCGAACATAGTCTCTACTCCTTATTCATTGAGCTGAACAATTTCCCACCGCTCCCCTTTGGCACGCAACGGCTGATCCCCCCCACCCCCTCCCCCCTTGGAGGGAGAGGGTTACGGTGAGGGGCTACGAACAGGTTTATAGTGGAATATTCCCGTGTTTTCGCCAGGGGTTGGTGTCCTGTTTGTTTTTTAACATCTCCAAAGCTACGATGATCTTGGAGCGGGTCTCTTGGGGATCGATCACTCCTTCTATGTAACCCAACTCTGCGCAGCGGTAGGGGTTGGCAAATTTATCCCGGTAGTCTTGCACCAACTCTTTTTCCAGCTGGGCCGGATTCTCCGCGCTCTGCAGTTTCTTTCCGAAAATGATGCCCACCGCTCCTTCAGGTCCCATCACCGCGTTCTCGGCCGTGGGATAGGCATAGTTGATGTCCCCGCGCAGAAATCTGCTGGACATAACAACGAAGGCTCCGCCGTAAGCTTTGCGGGTGATGATGGAGACTTTAGGTACCGTGGCTTCGGCATAGGCATAGATCAGTTTGGCCCCATGGCGAATAATGCCGCCATATTCTTGGGCCGTTCCCGGCAAAAATCCGGGCACATCCACGAAGGTGACCAAAGGGATGTTAAAGCAATCACAGAACCGAACGAACCTGGCTCCCTTCACCGAGGCGTTGATGTCCAGGCAACCCGCCATAAAAAACGGCTGGTTAGCCACGATACCCACAGGTTGCCCGTTGAAGCGGGCAAACCCCACGATGAGGTTACGGGCGTAATGACGGTGAACTTCCAGGAAATGTTGGTCATCCACCACCGCCTGGATGATGTTCATGATGTTATAAGGTTTCTTGGGGTTTTCAGGAACAGTCTCCCTAAGCTCGGGCACCAGGCGCTTGGGATCGTCCTGGCAGGGCTTTACCGGGGGTTTTTCCCGGTTGTTCTGGGGGAAGAAACTCAAGAGCTCCCGAATCAGCTGCAAAGCCTCCCGGTCATCCTCTGTAGCAAAATGGGCCACTCCGCTGGTGGCATTGTGGGCCATCGGCCCGCCGAGCTTCTCCGGGGTGACGATTTCATGGGTCGTGGCCTCGATGACCTTCGGGCCGGTAATGAACATATAGCTGACTTTACTCATGATAATAAAATCCGTGATGGCTGGAGAATAGACCGCACCCCCGGCGCAGGGACCCAGGATCGCCGTGATCTGCGGAATCACCCCAGAATACATCGTATTCCTCAAAAAAATATCTCCATATCCGCCAAGGCTGACGACCCCTTCCTGAATGCGCGCGCCTCCTGAATCTTTCAGGCCGATTAAGGGCGCCCCCTGGCGGGCGGCCAAGTCCATGATCTTCACGATCTTCTCCCCGTGAGCCCCGCCTAAGGATCCGCCGAGGACTGTAAAATCCTGGGCAAAGACCCAGGCTAGCCGACCATTGATGTTGCCGTATCCAGTCACCACGGCGTCCCCCGCCGGCCGCTGCTTTTCCATGCCGAATTCATAGCAACGGTGAGTCTTGAAGCGGTCCAATTCTTGAAAACTCCCTTCATCCATCAGGAGTTTGACCCTTTCCCGGGCGGTCAATTTTCCGGCCTTATGTTGGGCCTCGATGCGGGCTTCTCCCCCGGCCAATTCGGCCTCGGCGTTACGCCTGGCGAGGTCGTTTAATTTCTCCTTTAGCCCCATCCTCATCCTCCTCTCGGTAGCAATTAATCTTCCCCTTCTGCCTTGGCCAGGTCTTCGAACTTGATGTCCAACCCGCAAACGCCGACGATCTGATCTTCTTCATCCCGGATGGGGCCGGAAACAGTCAAGCACAGCCGCCCGGTGATCCTGGAAGTGTAGAGTTCGCTTACATGGATCTGGCCATCTTTTAAAGGTTCGATGAACCAGGAGCGGTCGGAGTAGTCCTCGTGCAGGCCGACCCTCTCGTATTTGGCTTTGTCCACGACCTGGGTAATATTCCTCGTGATCTTTCGCCCCTCCATATCCGTAACGTAGGCAAACTGGATGAAGGGATTTTCCGAGACCAGCTTCTTCAGCAGGGATTCTAACAACTTCGGCTTCCTGGATTTCATCTCCGCGGCCTCGAAGATCTCCTCGATCAGGTGAGCGGCCATCTCATGGGCCCGGACCTTAATCCGGTCGAAGTCGGAGACGAAGCACTCGGGCAGATGCTTGCGGGCCTGCCGCTCCATCTCCCCATGGGAGATGCTGGTCACACGACCTTCCTCATACTGTTCCATGACCCCCTTGTAAATTTTGGCCACTCCCGGGTGGCGTTTGTCGACCCGTTTATTTCCTTTGAGCATCAGATGGGTATTGACCCAATGAGCTACGCCAGCCAACCCGGATTTATCGGTAATGATGATGGACAGCGGCCGTTTGAGAATTTTTTCGGTGTTGAAGATGTTGTAGATCTCCTCGGACTTAATCATCCCATCGATGTGGATCCCCGCCCCGGTCGCGTTAAAATCCAGCCCGACCAGGGGATAGTTCAAAGGAATGTTTACGCCGATCTCCTCTTCCGCATATCGGGCGATGTCTGTGATCGCCGAGGTGTCGATCCCGTTGGATTCTCCCCGCAGGCCGATGTACTCGACGATCAGCCCTTCCAGAGGGGTATTCCCAGTCCGTTCCCCAAAGCCGAGGATGGCCCCGTTGGCTGCGGCGCAGCCGTAAAGCCAGGCGGTGGTGGCGTTGACGAGCACCTTGTGGAAGTCGTTATGACCATGCCATTCCAGAAGCTCTCCCGGAACTCCGGCATCGTCGATGATCGCCCGTACCAGCTTATCGACCGCCCTGGGCAAGGCCGCTCCCGGGTAGGTCACCCCATATCCCATGGTATCGCACAGGCGGATCTTGACGGGATTGCCGCTCTCTTCGCGGAGTTTCATGAGCGCCTGGGCAAAAGGCACGCAAAACCCGTAAATGTCCGCCCGGGTTACATCCTCGAAATGGCAGCGGGGAGTAATCCCGGCCTCCAGAGCCGCCCTGACGATGTCCAGGTATTCTTCGAAGACCTGTTTCCGCCTTTTGCTAAGTTTCAAGAAGATGTGATAGTCCGAGACGGAGGTGAGAATGCCCGTTTCCTTCAACCCCAAGTCCTTGACCAGCTTGAGGTCCTTCTTGTTGGCCCTCACCCACCCCGTAATCTCAGGATAACGGTACCCCTTCTCCAGGCATTTCTCCAGGGCCTCTTTGTCCCGCTCGCTGTAAAGGAAAAATTCGGTCTGGCGAACGACGCCATTGGGCCCGCTCAATCTATGCAAGAGGTCGAAGAGGTCGACGATCTGCTTTACGGTGAAGGGAGGACGCGCCTGCTGGCCATCCCGAAAGGTCGTGTCGGTAATGAAGATCTCTTTGGCAGGGGAGATGGCGATGATTTTGTGGTCGAAATCGATGCGACAGACCTCATCGTAGGGGAAAACGTCGCGCTGCAAATTGGGCTTGTTCACATCCTGCAAAGTATACCGCCAGAATTCGGTATGCTCGTGGCTCAGGACCCCGCGCTCTTTATCCCACTTGGCCATGGATGAACCCTTTGGGGTGAGAGTTTTCTCCCTGAATTCTGGCGATGACGTTTTTCATTTGGCTGCGCACAAGAAATTCAATGATCTCCCTCTGCTCGTAACTCGGCCGCAGAATCCAGCGGCGCAATACCCCGAAAACCCCGCTATAGACCAGGAAATTGGCCTCTAAGAAGGAACCAAAAGGACCCTCTCCCAATTCACTGATAATATTGCGGAAGTGCTCGACGATCTCGGATTCTTTCCGCAGGATGATTTTCAGGTAGTTCTTCTTCACATACCGGGCCTGGGTGTAAGAGAGCATCACCTGTTCTTCTAACTCCATGGCCGCCTCCACAAAAGCCCGGAAAGTAACCTCCAGCCGCAAGAGCGGGTCGCCGATCTGGGAAGCTCGCGACTTCACCTTATCGAAGAAGGTATTCACGTAATTCTCAAAGAAAAGATAGAGGATGTCATCTTTTGAATGGACGTAGTCATAGACGCTTCCCAGCCCGATCCTGGCCTCCTCCGCGATCTCCCGTACCGTAGCTTTGTGGTATCCCTTTTTTTTGAAGACCTTCATGGCCCCCTCGATGATCTGCCTGCGCTTCTCATCTATTAAGTTTTTATCTTTGACCCGGGCCTTGACCTGCATGGATAGCTCTAAATAGGGGATGCGAAAGAGTGTTTTCTGAACGAATGTTCATTCATTATAAATTCCTGAAAATTCCTGTCAAGCAAATTTTCCGGGTGCATTTCAGGGGCTATTTGCGGGCAATCACTCGCAGGGAAAGCTCGGCAAGTTGCCGGCCGTCCACGGCCGAAGGCGCTTCGGTAAGCAAGTCCGTGGCTTTCTGGGTTTTGGGAAAGGCAATCACGTCGCGAATGCCTTCGGCCCCGACCAAGATCATGACCAGACGGTCGAACCCGAAGGCGATCCCCCCATGAGGAGGCGGTCCATACTCAAAAGCTTCCAGCAGAAAGCCGAATTTTTCTTTCGCTTCCGCTGGCTGAATTCCCAGTTTTTCGAAGAGCAGGGACTGGACCTCTCGCCGGTAAATGCGCAGGCTCCCTCCCCCCACCTCAGATCCGTTAAGAACCAGGTCATAAGCCTTGGCCCGCGCCTTTTCCGGGGCGCTGGAAAGTAACTCCAGATCCTCATCCAGGGGCGATGTGAAGGGGTGATGTTTGGCGGTGAACCGGCCTTCTACCTCGTCGTACTCCAAGAGGGGAAAGTCTGTGATCCAGACAAAACGGAAGATCCCCTCGGGAATCAGGCCCAATCGCCTCCCCAGGTGGAGCCGCAGCCGCCCCATGACGTCGTTTACCACCTTGGGAGAATCGGCCATAAATAAGACGATATCCCCCGGGCCAGGCTGCAAGCTCTCCCGGAGGGCTGAACGCTCTTCCTCTGAGAAAAATTTGGCCACCGGCCCGCTGAGGGTAGGCCACCCCTTAGGGCCGACCCGGACCCAGGCCAACCCCTTGGCTCCCAAGCCCCTGGCGAATTCGTCGAGATCGTCCAAGTCCTTGCGCGAGAGATCGCCCTGGACCTTCAAGGCTTTGACCATCCCCCGGCGTTGCAGGGTTTCGGCAAAGATTTTGAACTCGCTCTTCTTCAGCGCACTGGAAACGTCGGTCAACTCCAGGCCAAAGCGAATGTCGGGGTTGTCCACCCCGTATTTGGAGATCGACTCCCCGTAAGTCAACCTGGGGAAAGGCGTGGCCAGCTCCAGGCCCAAGGTATCCCGGAAAAGCACCTGCATCATCCCCTCCATCGTCCGGTAGATATCCTCCCGGTCGATGAAGGACATCTCGATGTCAATCTGGGTAAATTCGGGCTGCCGGTCGGCTCGCAGGTCTTCATCCCGGAAGCATTTGACGATCTGGAAGTAGCGATCAAACCCGGAGATCATCAAGAGCTGCTTGAAGAGCTGAGGCGATTGCGGCAGGGCATAAAACTGCCCGGGGTTCACCCGACTGGGTACCAGATAGTCCCTGGCACCTTCGGGCGTGGACTTCGTTAAAAAGGGTGTCTCGATCTCCAGAAACCCCTGGCTATGCAGGTAATCGCGGATGGACCTGGCCGCCCGATCGCGCAGGATTAGGTTCCGCTGCATTTTGGGCCGGCGTAAGTCCAGATAACGGTATTTGAGCCGCAGATTTTCAGCGACTTCTCCATCTTCATCGACGAGAAAAGGAGGTGGGTTGGACTCACTTAAAATCTTTAGCTCCTCCACCTGCACTTCCAGCCCCCCTGTTTTCAAATCAGGGTTCTCCGTGCCTGCGGGGCGGGAGGCAACTTTCCCCCGGACAGCGATGACATATTCGCTGCGCAGGGCTGAGGCTTTTTCATGGGCCTGGCGGCTGAACTCGGGGTTGAAGACAATCTGAACGATTCCTTCTCGATCCCGCAGGTCGATGAAAACCAATCCACCCAGGTCCCGCCTGCGGTTGACCCAGCCCATCAGAGTTACTTCCTGGCCAATTCTCTCCGCCCGAAGGTCTCCACAATAACAAGTTCGTTTGAAGTCGCCCAATGGCTCGCCCAATTCTCAGTCTCCGTTCTTCCCCTCACCCTTTCCCTCGCCCCCGGAAGGTGTGAAAAAATCCCATTTTCACCCCCACCCTGTCCCTCCCCCGTCGAGGGGGAGGGAATTTCTTCTTTTATTTCAACATTTTTACCCTCTCCCCTGGCGGGAGAGGGTAGGGTGAGGGGGTTTGGGGTTAAGAATTAGATTTCACTCTCCGAACAATTTCCTCTAAGGGAATTTCTTCCTGGCCTTTCGTGGCCATGTTCCGGAGAATGGCCCGATTCTTTTTCAACTCCTCTTCTCCCAGGATGATGACGTAAGGGCTTTTCATCTTGTCGGCCTTGCGCATCTGGCTCTTCAGGCTCTTTCCTTCATAATCCAATTCCGCCCAAACCCCGCCGTCGCGCAGCTCCTGCGCCAGCGAAAACCCCCTCCGCTGGGCCTTCTCCCCCAAGGTTGCCAGGAAGACCTCGGGATGGCGGGAGAAACTCTTTTTCTCTGCTAACAGCAGGACCAGGCGCTCCACTCCGATAGCGAAGCCGATCCCTGGAACAGTAGGCCCTCCAATCTCCTCTGCCAGCCCGTCATATCTTCCCCCGCCGCACACAGCGTTCTGGGCTCCCAGATCGCCGGCGACCACTTCGAAAGCCGTGCGCGTGTAGTAGTCGAGCCCACGGACCATCCGGGGATTGATGGAATAAGGAAGCCGGAGGTCTTCGAGCAGTATTTTGACCTGTTCAAAATGGCTGCGGCATTCCGGACAGAGATAATCTAAAACGACCGGGGCATCGGTCAGGGCCGCCTGGCATTCTTCTTTTTTGCAATCAAAGATGCGCAGCGGGTTGGTCTCCAGCCTCCTTTGGCAATCCTCGCAAAGAGACTCCTTTTTGCTCTGGAGAAATTTTTGAATTTCTTTTTTGTAAGGGAGGCGACAAGCCGGGTCTCCCAAGGAATTAATTTGCAGGCTGAGCTTGGCAATTCCTAAGGCCTCCAGATAACGCATCAGCATGACCAGAATTTCGGCATCCGCTTTCGCATCTTGAACACCCAGAATCTCCGCATCGATCTGGTGGAATTGACGATATCGGCCTTTCTGTGGTCGCTCATGGCGAAACATCGGGCCGATAAAATAATACTTGCCCACGGGTTCTTTCAGGTTCAACCCGTGCTCCAGGTGAGCACGCACGATCGAAGCAGTCGCTTCCGGTCTAAGGGTTATCGAATCGCCATCACGATCCAGGAAAGTGTACATCTCTTTGCTCACGATGTCCGTGGCTTCGCCGATGGAGCGGGCAAAAAGCTCGGTACGCTCCAGGATGGGGATGCGAAACTCCAAGAAACCAAACAGGCCGAAAACCCGCCGGGCCTCTCCTTCCACATACTGCCATTTCTCAACTTCTCCAGGGAGAATGTCCTTGAATCCCCGGATCCCTTTTATCTGCAAATCAAACTCCTCAATTTTTTAAGATGTGTTGACTATAACCAAGAAAGGCCGGCGAGTCAAGGGAGGGCTTTCAAATGCGGATTGCGGAATGCGGAAACCGGAAGGAGGACCCGGGTTAATTCGGAATTGAATCCTAAATAGTATACATCCGGAAACTCCCTCTCCCCGCCCGGGAGAGGGGCGTTATCACCCCCACCCTCTCCCTCCCCCATCGAGTGGGAGGGAATTCCGTTCATATGTCAATATGTTTGCCCTCTCCCCTGGCGGGAGAGGGTAGGGTGAGGGGGCATATTCCAAATTTTTCACATCTTCTCCCATCGAGTGGGAGGGGAAGACGGGATTTCCGGATGAAAACTAAATAGCTTTGCGGGAGAGACCCGGTCCAGAAGCATGGCAAAAGGAAAGAAGAGAGTGCCATGATCGTCGAGCGCACTGCCGCCACGCCCAGCCCGGCGATGAAGGTATAAAAGATCACCGGAACGATAGCCACCAACGCCGAGGTCTTATTCAAATTCAGGCGAAGCAGCAGAGAGGGCGAGAGTTTTAAGGTCAAGCGGGTAACCCCGAAGAAGAAGGCGGCCACGAGGGCCACATGGAGCCCGGATATGGAAAGAATATGGTTGACTCCGGAGATGATAAACCCCTCGTTGACCTCCCTGTCGATATCTCCTCTCTCTCCCAGGATCAGATTCTACTTATATAATCCAATGGCTCAAGAACATGCCCCTTAGATTTCCAATACGAAAGGAGGTTAATAAAAAGGGAAATGATAAATAAAGAAACAAAGACAATCTGGGATGATGGATATGGAAAGCAAGGGGCTGAAACCAAGGGGGAGTGGGTTAGTAGCAGAAAATAGAAATATCAATCCAGCTGATCCAAGAATGGGTTGAAGGTTCGGAATTTTTAGAAGGATAAAGTGGCAAAAATGGCGGATTCATTGTGAAAATTCAAGATTCAACGGGCAATAGTCGATAAACATATATAATAGGACGTAGCGAGGTCTTTTTGACTAGAGGGGCAGCCGATTTCACTTTGGCTCCTTGTCGGCAAGGAAGATGATTAAATGGATCTGAGAAAATTCTTTGACCAATCCATGAGGAAGAGAATCATTCATAAATATATCCTAGACAAGAATGCTTTGATTCATATTGAAGGCCTGGGGACGGCTTTCTTCGAGATCAGCTCAGCATTCAGCGCCCATAAGGACTTAAAGACAATCTTGGAAGTGATCGCCCGGGAGTCTCTCAACTGCCTGAAGGCGAATCGCTCTACCATTTTTCTCATGCATGATAAGAGCGGGATTTTGAAGATCCAATGCACCTATGCTTCTGATACATTCCATAAACAAGTGGATCTACGTGAGGAGGGGGAGATCGCCCAAAAAACCCTTAGGCAGAACAAGCCCTTCTTGCTAAGAAGACCGAAGGATTTCTCAGATTTCTTCAAATACGAGGAACGAGAACGGAAGATCACTTCGCTCATGAGTATCCCCCTCTCGTCCAAGGGAAAAACGATGGGGGTGCTCAGTGTGGTGGTGATCAATGAAAAGTACGGCTTCGATGAGAAGAGTCTGCAATTTTTCTCCAGTTTTGCCAATTTTGCTTCCACCGCCTTGGGAATGGCCGATTTGCTCGAAGAGGTAAGTAAGGGTAAAAGCTTCCGGACTACTTACGAGCGCTCCCT
>Ga0187886_1001381_pt1 | contig 22348 bp, 16 predicted proteins | sample June2016WEW_20_1_FD_133001 | JGI IMG/M metagenome (GOLD analysis project Ga0187886, IMG submission 133001) | Peatland microbial communities from SPRUCE experiment site at the Marcell Experimental Forest, Minnesota, USA - June2016WEW_20_150 | ecosystem: Environmental > Terrestrial > Soil >... | reverse complement strand
GGCTTCTCGGCTGGGCAATGTCCATCTTCGCCAGTATCTTGAGCCGGGATACCAGTTCCACGTTGGTACTGAGGGGCAGGGAGTGCATATCATGCAAAATACCGTCGATACGGTAGCGGACCCGCAGTCTGTTTTCCTGCGGCTCAAAATGAACGTCCGAGGCCCTATCCCTGATGGCCTGTTCGATGAGCAAATCCAGGCTTTCCGCAATAGGCGTTGTGGCATTGAGTTCCGAGCCAGCCTCAGCCTCGTCTATAATGGCGAATTTTGATTTGCTTACCCGTTTTTCTATTTTTTCACCGGACCTGTAGTTCAGGTCGATGGCCCATTCAATATCGGCGGGAATGCCGATGGCCACCTCAATCCTCATCTCGGTTTGGACTTTGAGGTCCTCGATAGTCTGGATATCCTCCGGAGAAGCCATCACCACGACCAGCGAATCGCCGATGACATCCAGAGGAATTAAGGTATGTTTTCTGGCGATATCCTCAGGGATTAACCTCAGGGCATCGGGGTGAACCATGTGTCTCTTCAGGTCGATGATGGGATAGTTCAGTTGGATACTGACGGCCTGCGCCAGCTCCTCGGCTTTGAGCAGCCCGCGCTCCACCAGGATATCGCCGAGTTTACCCCCCAGGCTCTGCTGTAGCTGCAGGGCTTCCTCCATCTGTTCGGCGGTAATGAACCTCTGCTCAACGAGGATTTCACCCAGGCCCTTTCTTGGTAGCCTGCTGGAAACTCCCCTTGACTCTGGCCTTTTCATGCTTTTTTCACCACGCTGCGTGAAATATCATTTCTGGTTATTTCTGTAGAGATAATGCGTTGGGCCAGCTCTTTTATAGAACGGGCCATGGGGCAATCGTTATTAAATTTTATCGTGGCCGGGTTGCCGGGTGAAGTCGCCATCGCACCTGCCTCATAAGGTATAATCCCCCATATACTTACGGCAATGTTGGGTTCGATATATGATTTAATATTGGGGAGGTCCTTCTGGGGAAAAGTCCCCACCGGGTCAGTGACTATAGCGCCGATTCGTTTTAGAGGGATGCCCAGGAAACGCAGGACGGTAATGGTGGACTTCACTCCGGTCAGGGCTTCGGTAGTATGGTCGCTGACAATTAGGGCAAGGTCGCACCGCGAAAGTAACAACCTGGTCATGGCCGTCGGTTGAAATGGTAGGTCTACCAGAAAATAATCGGTAGTCTCCCTGAATTTATCAAGTGGAAGTTCGGTGCTATCGGGTATCGTATCCTCCGTGTCCCCGGAAGGCTGGAGAATACGCAATACACCTACACCTGTTTCGTGAACCATTAATGCCGGCTCCATGGCACGACGCCCGGGCTCATTTTCAGGTGCTCGGGGGAAACGGCGGATAGCACTTTTAGGTTTAATGCCGAGACGCTCGGAAATACTGTTGTCATAGGGGCAAAGGTCAACCGCAATCACCTGTTTGCCCAATTGCGCCATAGCAGAGGCTACGTTGACGGCGATAGTCGTTGTGCCAACTTTCTCTTTAGAGCCAATAAATACGACCGTTTTGGAATGGGCGCCGGCTTTCTGGGCCAGGAGACTCTCGACCCTGCTGACGATTTCTGAAGGAGCGGCCGGCTTGGTGAGATAATCGTCCGCGCCCATACTCATTCCATTGGCGATATCCGTTCGTTGAGCCTTTCCCGAGAGCATAAGAATGAGCGGCTGCGCCGCTTGTCTTTCGGCCCGCAGGCGCTGGCATACCTCCAGGCCATCAATGCCGGGCAGCATTACATTCAGAATGATGATGTCCGGTGTCTCCGTCCGGGCTATCTGTACTCCTTCCAGCCCATTTGACGTGGTGAATACCTGGTAGCCGCGTTTTTTAAACACGTACTCCATCAACCGTGTGGCGATGGGGTCATCCTCGATAACGAGTATCCTTTTCCGCATCGTCTCACCTGTCATCTTGTTTCAGGGGTATCGTGAAGCTGAAAGTGGTGCCCGTTCCTTCAATACTCTCTGCCCATATGCGTCCACCATGTGCTTCGATAATACGCTTGGAGATATAAAGGCCGAGGCCCAGCCCTCCGGCCCTGGTGGTGTTTTTTACCTGATAAAATTTTTCAAAGATTGATTTCATGGTCTCTTCAGCAATGCCGATACCATAATCGGTGACCCGTACCATTAAATCTTTGCCTTCGACTTCAGCGCTGACATCGATACTGCCACCATCATTGCTGAATTTAATGGCATTATCGAGCAGGTTGAACATCACCTGCTTTAATCGCTGGCTGTCTACTTCCACTTCTGGTAGCTTCGGCGAGATGTACTCATGCATTACTATGTTTTTCTGCCTGGCCATGCTGCTGAAATCCCGAATGCAACTCTGGAGCGTATTCCCTATCGCGACGCGTTCCTTGATGATGTTAAAACGTTCGGATTCAATTGGTGAAATGTCAATTAGTTCATCAACCAGCTTGCGGAGGTGCTCGCTCTGGTTAACGATAATGGATAAAAATTCTTTCTGTGTCTCAATATTGGACACATCATCTTCTAATAGTAATTTGGTAAAAGCTAAAATCGAGTGCAGCGGAGCCCGGAGTTCGTGCACGATATTGGACATGAATTCAGATTGCATCGGGTCGAGGTTATACCTCTTTTCGGCCGCCCTGGCGATGACCTCCTCCGATGCGGTTCTGGTAGCCTCGGCTTCCTCCAGCGCCAGTCTGGCTTCTTCGTTAGCCCTGGCCACAGCCTTCGCTGATGCGGTCTTGACTTCCTCAGTTTCCTCTCTAGCCAGTCTGGCTTCTTCAGTAGCTTTAGCTATGCCTTTGGCCGAGGTTCTTTTAATATCTTCAGCTTCTTCTTTGGCCAGCCGGGCTTCTTCGCTGATCTTAGCTAAAGTCTTGGCCGAAACTGTTTTAATTTCTTCAGTTTCCTCTCTGGCCAGCTTGGCTTCTTTGTTAGCCTTGGTGACAGCTTTGGTCGAAGCTGCCTTGACCGTCTCGGCTTCTTCTCTGGCCAGCCGGGCTTCTTCAACAGCTTTCGCTGAAGCTGTCCTGGCGGTCTCGGCTTCCTCTCGTGCCAGCCTGGCCTCTTCAGTGGCTTTAGCTATAGCTTGAGTCGAGGTTTCTTTAACTTCCTCGGCCTCTTCTCTAGCCAGCCTGGCTTCTTCTATGGCTTTAGCTGAAGCAGTCCTGGCGACCTCGACTTCCTCCAGCGCCAGCCTGGCTTCTTTGTTGGCCTTGACAACGGCTTTGGTCGAAGCTGTTTTGACAGCCTCGGCTTCTTCTCTAGCCAGCCTGGCCTCTTCAGTGGCTTTATTGATGGCCCTGGCCGAGGTAGTTTCGGCCTCTTCTCTGGCCAGCCTGGCCATTTCTTTGGCTTTGGTTATGGCCTTGTCCGAAGCAGCTTCGGCCTCCTCTTGTGCCAGCCTGGCTTCCTCTTTTGCTTTAGCCACAGCCTTGGCCGAGGTTTTTTTAATGGCCTCGGCTTCCTCTCTGGCTAGTTGGACTTCTTCATTAGCCTTGGCCGAACTTGCCTTGACTTCCTCGATTTCTTTTTTAGCCAGCCTGGCTTCTTCATTGGTTTTGGCTATGGCCTTGGCCGAGGCTGCCTTGACTTCCTCAATTTCTTTTTTAGCCAGCCTGGCTTCTTCATTGGCTTTGGCTATGGCCTTAGCCGAGGATGCTTTGACTTCCTCGATTTCTTTTTTAGCCAGCTTGGCTTCTTCACTGACCTTGGCTATGGCCTTGGCCGAGGATGCTTTGACTTCCTCAATTTCTTTTTTAGCCAGCCTGGCTTCTTCATTGGCTTTGGCTATGGCCTTGGCCGAGGATGCTTTGACTTCCTCAATTTCTTTTTTAGCCAGTTTGGCTTCTTCATTGGCTTTGGCTATGGCCTTGGCCGAGGCCGTCTTTACTTCTACAATTTCTTTTTTAGCCAGCTTGCCTTCTTCATTGGCCTTGTCTATAGCCCTGGCTGAACTTACTTTAACTTCCTCAGCCTGCTCTCTGGCCAGCCTGGCTTCTTCACTGGACTTGGCTATGACTTTAACTGAATTTGTTTTAATAGCCTCGGCTTCCAAACAGACTAATTTAGTCTCCTCCTCGGCCTTCTTACGCTCGGTGATATCGCGTAATGAAGCCAGATAGGCGGTTTCGCCCCGGTACTGCATTTCCACCACTCTTACTTCCGCGACGCGTTTTTCCCCGTCTCCCCTGACAATGCCGAGCTCGGTTTTACCGCCTTCGACCGCTCGCAGGGAGTCGAGCGATTCTCCCAGCAGTTGCTCCGCCTTACAGCCAAAGAGGGTTTCCACAGCCGGATTGGCAAAACATACCGCTCCCTTTTGGTCGACAATAATAATGCCGTCAGGATGACTTTTTATTATGTTGTTAAATTGGGCTTCAACGGACTCTGACCTCGGCGTTTTCTGTTCCTGAATCGGCGCAGGCCCCTTACCGGCAATGGCGCGATAAATGGTGCGTACCAGCAGGTCGCTGTTCGCATTGCCCTTGACCAGGTATTCCTGGGCACCTCTTTTCAGGGCCTCAATCTTATCCTTGTCATTGTCGAGTGGGGACAATACGATAATAGGTATGCCTCTGGCCTTAGCGCGTACCTGAGTTAAGGACTCGAGGCCGCGGCCATCCGGCACGGTCAGGTCCAGTAAAATTAGGTTGATGTCGCCTCTGGCAAGACGCTCGATTCCCGCCGATAGTCTATCGGCGCACTCCAGAGCAAAGGCCCCCTTTACCGATTCGGTTACTGTCTTGCGTATCAGATAGGCTTCTTTCTGGTTGCCATCGATCAACAGAATCCTTATCGGTTTACCTTCGGTTTTCAGAGCAACGGCCGGCTCTGCTTTAAGGCTTTTAAGGGGAATCCTGCTTTGGATATTTTGCATTCACATTTACCTTATTCATTTTACCGGGCGCTCAAGGTCATCATAATTTTTCCAACGTGCTCCGTTTTCCAGCAGAGCACGGCATCTAGCTTTATTAATTAGCTGTTTGCTCACCATTGTAATTCAGCCCGGTCAGCTATCATTAATGATGGACAGTCCTGTAAAAAGCTACATGCCATCGGTCCGGCTGTATCCCTGGTTTTGCTGCTCGTTAATCCTGTTCCAACGGGCACAACATACAAATCCGTGAACTCTGGCCTTTATTTAACGTCCTGTTTCCATTCTTTATCTTGCTTCTATCTGGGTAAATCCGGCCTCAAGTTGCCAGACGAACATCGGGTCTGATGGCAAGTAAGCAAGTCATTACCCTGCCTTTTTATCCCGGCCACCGGATATGGCAGCCGACTTGGCATTTGTTGCCTGCTTGCCATCCAATCCCTCATGTAATTATTCAGCGAACCTGCTCTTAGGCAATAGATTCTATTTAATTAAGGTGACGGTTCCTGCGTAACTTGCCCTAAGGTATCGCACGTATAATTTGCGGTGGTTATATGTGTCCGCAAGTAGGTAGGGTACAGTCCCACGGGAGTAGCCGGGAAATTTGACATATTAGCTGTTGAGGTCGTCACCTGCCCCACCGTGCTTATAGCACGCTGTGACATCATCACGTCCATAGCTGTCTGGACAGTCGACAGCTCGGTAGCTCTGGCGCTATTCGTACCCCTCTCTGTGAGACCGGTGAAATTGGGTATTGCCACTGCTGCCAGAACTCCCAGGATAGCGATAACAATAAGCAGTTCAATCAGAGTAAAGCCTTTTTCATTCAGATGTATCCTTTTCAAAAACCTTTTCACGTGTTTGACCTCCTTTTATTTTTATTGGTTATTGTTTCATCTCTATAATATTCAACTATTACAATATCCACCTCCTGTTTTACTTGGCTATCCGGTTCTCTTAACTGCTGGAGTGCTAAAAGACACTATGAGCTTAAACGTCTTCTGATTTAAGCTGGCTAATTGAGCTTATCCGGTTAGCCTCCTTATTTAATTTATCGACATCATCCTCGGTAAAGAGCCTCCATTTTCTTCTATCTCTGTATTCGGGTAATTTTAAGTTTCCCTGTCTCAGCCACCTGAGTAAAGTGGTCCTGCTGATGCCGACCATGCGGCAAGCTTCGGAGGTTCTATAGTACTTCTGACCGTTTATCGCTGTGGGCATTTTACTAATCCTCCTGTGCTCTCCATACACATCAAACAGGTTTGCTACAGGTTGATACAGGTTGACATAGTTTGGTCGTATTACTATTAATACCACTGTGACTCTCCTGGGTGAACAATACTAACCCTAGTTTTTACTGGAGGATTTACCTTAAAAAAAAGGGGCATTTTTTTGTATATAAAGTTATTGTTATTGGCCTTGGCTGGCGCTAGGAATATAGCTCAAGGTTCTCTATTTTTAATGGGCACTCAACGTTAAATAGGGCATGAGGATATTTATATTATTTTTGGTTCTTATGGGCATTTTTTTATGGTTCATTTACTCCTTTGCTGCTACTAATTACAATAATTACGTGTCAAAATCCGGCTTGAGATGGTGGGAAAATGCTCCTGGCGGTTCAGCCTGAGATAATGGCTGATAAGGAGGCAAGATGCAACAGCTTCTGAAAAAAGAAACGGTAACGAATAAAACGAGCCTTAACCTCCTCAATAAAATGTTGGGTAAGGTAGGCTCTACCAAACAGTTAGATACGATGATTACCAGTATCACTCAGATGGCCAGATGTGCCCTCAACGCGTCGTTTTCATCGTTGTTTCTTCTTGACGAGAAAAGCCAGGAGCTGTTCTTGAGATGTACCAATGCCCCGATAGGTAATCAGCTGAAGCGTTTTCAAATAAATAATCAGGCTGGAATTACCGGCTGGGTAGCCCAGAACGGCCAGCCGCTGATAGTAAATGATGTTGATAAAGACCCGCGTTTCAATAGATTGGTCGATGAAATTTATGGTAACGCCACGAAGTCCATAATTTGTGTCCCGCTGATTGTTCGCAACAAAGTTATAGGTGTCATCAAAATAATTAATAAAGACGGGGGAGCTGAATTCGACTGGAAGGACCTGCAAACCCTCGCTGCGGTAGCCACTACCGCGGCGCTTACGGTAGATAATCTCAGGTTACATGAACGCTTACAGGATTCCTATCAAAGTACCGTCAACGCACTGGTGTCATTAGCTGACGCCAAGGAAATTACCGGGGGCGGCCACTCCAAACGTGTAGCCAAATATGCTCTTATGGGAGCAACCAGTCTTTCTCTTTCGGAAGAGGAGAAGCGGGCTATTGAATACGCCGCTATCCTTCATGACATAGGTAAACTTGCTATCCCCGATAGCATATTGAACAAGTCTGGCAAACTGACTCATGAAGAATGGAGGATTATGCGCAGTCACCCGGAAATAACGTACAACCTGCTTAAGGTCATCCCCTTTCTTGAGGAAGCGAGCCGACTTATTCTTTTTCACCACGAGAGGTATGACGGTACGGGGTATCCCTACGGTTTGAAAAAGGAAGCGATACCTATGGGAGCACGCCTGATAGCAGCCGCCGATGCTTTTGATAATATGACCACAAAACATGCGTATCGCATGGCAATCAGTGCTAGAGACGCCTTTATAGAATTAGAAAAATGTGTGGGTACTCAATTCTGCCCGGTTGCGGTAAAAGCATTCCACACCGGCTTTCTCCAGATTTTTCCATCAGTCAAGCAATAGCCAGCCGTCTGCCGCTACAGCCTGGAATTAATACGCGAAAAGTGGTTCCGCTATCAGTGAAATCTCAGTCCTGAAAAGCGAGTTAAATTGAGGATAAACACCACTTAATTTGGTAGCGAGCAACCAATACAGGGACGGCACCGAACTATATACTGGTTTTAATAACGCTTAAAAAAGCGGAAAATACCGTGTCAAAGATTGTCTTGATGAAGCCGAGAACGGCGGGACGTGCAGTACCAGAAAAAGTTTTGATATGGACTTGTTGTGCATTGGGGGAGTGCAGGTGATGAGAGAATTAAAGACGGTTGAAAAGAGCCAGACGGAAGGCGAGCTTAAAAAGAGACTCAAACAGAAAGTGGTTGAAATACAGTACGAGCCATCCGAGGAACTGGTGCCGGCTTTATTAAGCAGTTCTCAGAGTGTTTTCTACATCGTTCAGGATAGAAAATTCAAGGTCGTTACTCCTCAGCTTTGTAAGCTAACGAAATTGAGCCAGAAGGAATTGCTCGCGAAAAACCCATTGAGTATCGTCCATCCTAACGACCGGGCCATGGTCAGAGAAAAGGCAGTGAAGATGCTCAAGGGTGAGCAGTCAGAGCCTTATGAATTCAGGTTTCTTGACAATGATGGGAAGACAAAATATGCCAAGGAGGTGGTTACCTCAATTATATATAAGGGAAAATTGTCGACGTTAGGCAACTGGATAGACCTTACGGAGCGTCGACAGGTGGAAGAAGAACTGCGGATGTCAGAAGAAAAATACCGCCATCTCTTCGATAACCTGAATGATGCGGCCTTCTTGGCGGATAATCAGACCGGAATTATCATTGAAACCAACCGGCAGGGCGCTGCTTTGCTGGGAAGGAGCCGCAGCGAAATTATAGGCATGCATCAGTCGCAGTTCCATCCGCCTGAGAAGGCCGAAGAGTACAGACTGAGATTTAATACGCATATCAGTAAAGGACATGATGCAGACTACGATGGTGAAGTCATCCGAAAAGACGGGAAAATAGTCCCGGTAACAATTAGCGCTTCTACGCTAACCATACATGGGCAGAGTCTCCTTCTGGGCTTGTTCCATGACATCACGAAACGTAAACAGACTGAAGACGCGCTACAGGAAATCAGCCGGTTCAACACCAGTCTACTTTCAAACGCCCCGAATCCGATTACTGTCATCAGTCCGGACACATCGATAAGGTATATAAGCCCGTCCTTCGAGAAATTGACTGGTTTTGCCGGGGCTGAAGTAATTGGCCTCAAAGCCCCTTACCCGTGGTGGCCGGAGGAATCGAGAGAGGAATTCGAGTCCCTCTTGATGAAAGACATGGAAAGAGGCAGCAACTTAATAGAAAGGCAATTGCAGAAGAAGAATGGGGAGCGTTTCTGGGTGGAGTTCAATGTGGTCTCGGTAAATCACAATGGAACGCTAGAGTATTTATTGCTCAGCTGGGTTGATATCACCGAGCGGAAACAGGCCGAGACTGCTTTAAAAGAATCGGAGGAAAAATTCTCCGTAACGTTCCGTTCCAGCCCTGAAATGATTGCCGTCTCCAACATGAAAGAAGGCAAATATATTGAAGTAAATGACAGTTACACCCGCACCACGGGTTACCGCCGGGAAGAATTAATCGGCCACCCTGTCGGCGAGATAAATATGTTTGTGGACCCGGAGGATGCCGACAAGATGGCCCGGCTCATGCAGGAGCAGGGAAAAATCAGGAACGAAGAATACAAATTCCGTATGAAATCGGGCGAGATACGTAACTGGCTGTGCTCGGCCGAGGTAATCACTATCGGCGGCGACCCTTGCAGCATTGCCGTAGCCACCGATATTACCGAGCGTAAGATAATGGAAGATGAATTGAGGAAACACAGGGACCATCTTGAAGAACTGGTACACAAGAGAACGATTGAGCTTGAGTCTTTGAATTCACAACTTGCCCGGGAGCTGACCGAGCGCGAGCGGATTGAGGGCGAACTGCGTATTGCCATAAAGAATGCTGATGCTGCCAATAAGGCGAAGAGTGAATTCCTGGCCCGCATGAGCCATGAAATTCGTACGCCTATCCACGGTGTCATGGGTACTCTTGACCTGTTACGCGATACTGAATTGGGGCAGGAACAGCAGCAGTATGTCAATATGTCAAAAGCCTCGGCGGAGACTCTTCTTAATGTTGTCAATGACATTCTGGACTTCTCCAAAATTGAGGCCGGTAAGGTCGAGCTTGAGAAAAAAGACTTTGACCTGCGTACACTGCTCGAAGAAACTCTGGAGACAATGGCTGTACCCGCTCACAAGAAGGGATTGGAGGTCATGCTGCAGATTTCACGCGGCGTGCCGGTGGCTCTGACTGGTGATGCCGGACGGATGCGTCAGGTTCTGGTAAATTTACTCGGAAATGCAATTAAATTTACCGAGCAGGGGGAAATAGTCCTGCGGGTGGATATTGAATCTGAAAGTGAAAAAGATATCGAACTTCACTTCAGCGTCAGGGACACCGGGATAGGGATACCGAAGGATAAACAGGAGCTGCTTTTCCATCCTTTCGAGCAGGTTGATGGCTCGATGAACCGCAAGTACGGAGGTTCCGGTCTCGGTCTGTCCATCTGCAAACAGCTGCTCGATATGATGAATGGACATATCTGGTTTACGAGCTGGCCGGGGGAAGGAAGTATTTTCAATTTTACGGTAAAGTGCAGTAAGCAAGCCGTCGTTGTGGGGGTTGATAGCGTCCCGGGAATTTTATCGAATTTGCAGGAAATGCCGCTGCTATTGGTTGATGATAACGCGACCTGCCGCTCGATATTGAAGGATTTACTCAACGAATGGGGATTTCAAATAACTGAAGCGGAAAACGGCCGTTCCGCTCTTAAAGAGTCAGAAGACTCCAGGGGTACTTCCCGCCAGTTCCGCATCATATTGATGGACAAAACGATGCCGACCGTGAACGGTTTTACCGCGGCCGAGCAAATCCTGCGTAACTCAACGGTAAAACCAGGTATTGTGATGATGCTACCTGCTGACAGTATCAACGACGACTTCGCCAGGTGCCAGGAACTTGGCATGTCTTACTATCTGGTCAAGCCCGTGAAAAAAAACGAGTTGCTTAAAGTGATTTTAGCCGCTTCTGGACAGGCGAAGACGGTGCCAGAGCCGGGCAATCAGTCCGCATCCGCAAGTACAGGCATCGACGCACCCCACCTTCGTATCCTGGTGGCGGAAGATAATACCACATCTCAAGTGATTGCGAAAAAGGCGCTGGAAAAGGCAGGCCACACTGCGCAGATAGCCGGTACTGGTCTCGAGGCTATTCGCCTGTTAAAAGAGGGCGCTTTCGATATGGTGCTGATGGACGTCGAAATGCCGGAAATGAACGGACTGGAGGCAACGCGGCTTATCCGTAAAACAGAGCATGGGTCGGGTAAACATATCCCGGTCCTGGCGATGACGGCTTATGCCATGAAAGAAGACCGACAAAGGTGCCTGGAAGCGGGTATGGACGCCTATCTTTCCAAGCCGGTAAATCTGGACGAATTACATAAAATCATCAGGCATTTTTCTTCCGTAAAGGATACCAGGCCGGCTATTGTAGATATTGAAGCTGCTTTGAAATTTATCGGTGGAGATAGGGATGTTCTCAAAGAAGTTGTGTATGTTTTTCTTAACGAGGACTATCCTGAACAGCTAAAACGGCTTAGAGATGGAATCGGCCAGCATGATGCCCGGACGGTAAAAGCGGCCGCACACTCGATAAAGGGCGCCGTTCGCAGTCTCGGTGGCACAGCGCCCGGTGATATAGCTTTCAAGCTTGAAGAAATGGGGCGAAACAATGACCTGACCAAAGCGGAAGCAGCGGTGCAGGAATTAGAGCTAGAAGTGAAACTATTTACGGACTTTTACGCGAAATACAATTGGTAAAGGGGATAACCGAATGGAGGCGAAAAAGAGAATACTCATCATCGATGACAACCGCGCTCTGGTTCTCGCCGCGGAACGGGTCTTGCAAAAGAATGGCTTCGATGTCCTTACTGCCTCCGATGGACTGAAAGGGCTGGAAAAAGCTCGTACGGAGAAACCGGACCTCATCCTGCTTGATATCAATATGCCGGTGATGGACGGTTACGAAGTCTGTCATAAATTAAAGAGCGACCCGGACATGGCCCGTATACCGGTAATTATTCTAAGCGCTAAAGGAGAGATAGACGAGAAAAAGACAGCATCGGCGGTTGGCCTTAAAGAGGTTTATACAGCTTATGACCTGGGAGCTAATAATTTCCTCACCAAGCCGGTCGCGGCAGATGACCTGCTGGATGCTGTCAGGAATGAATTCGCGTTTTCCAGTCTTCTCAGTGAGAAATAAGGAAGTAAAGGCGATAAATGAATAACGAAAAAGCCACTGAAAGAGAAGGAATACTTGTGGTTGACGACCTTGCTTATATAAGGAGTATGCTCTCGCATGTCCTCAACAATGGACGATGTGATTGGAAGACAAATGAGGACGGAGGCAAGAAACAAACGAAAAAGCTCCTCAAATACCTTCTGGGCTCCATGCCGTCCCTGCTGATGGCTCTTGAAGCCAGAGATGAATACATGGACGGTCATTCGGAAAGAGTGGCGAGGATGGCGGTATCGGTCGCCCGGAAACTTGGCATGCCTCGATATCAGGTCGAAAAAATAGGGCTGGCCGGCCTGCTCCACGATATTGGCAAGATAGGCATTAGAGAATCGGTTTTGACAAAACAGGGCGAGCTCTCCGATGAAGAATATTCGCATATGGCATCGCACAGTATCATTGGTGAAAGTATCTTGAGACCTGTAATTGATGACGAAGAAATCCTGATGATGGTCAGGCATCATCATGAGCGTTATGACGGCAAGGGATACCCCGATGGCATCGTTGCCCGGCAAATACCTGTCGGAGCCAGAATTTTGGCGGTGGCTGATGTCTATGATGCCATGACGTCCGACCGCCCGTATCGCAGGGCGGTCGACCCCGGTTTAGCGCTTAATGAAATACAAAGGCAGGCGCGCATCCAGCTTGACCCGGAGGTAGTCGAAGCCTTTCTCGCCATAACGAATATCAAGATTAAGGAAGCGCGTGCCGGTCTCGAATCCGCAACCTTTGGTTAAAGGCTGGGGCACTTCAACGGTCTTGTGACGTATTCTAAAATCGTTCGGTGTCCCTGATAGCCGGCTATCCCTGTTTAAGGCTGCGGAAAAGCTTTGACGGCCACCAGCTCCAGCGACCTGATAGCGCCGCCAGTGAAGGCACCAGCAGTGCCCTTACCAGGAAGGTATCAATTAGCACACCGATGGCGATAGGGGCCCCAATCTGGAGGACCATCGGTAAAGATGAAGTCGCCAGGGTGGCAAAGGTACCCGCCAGAATAATGCCACAGGAAGTGATAACGCCGCCGGTGTTGGCCACGGCGCGTTGCACCGCTTCTTTGATTGACCTCTGCTCGGCTTCTTCTCGAATCCGGGATACCAGAAAGATATTATAGTCGGCGCCAACGGCTGCCAGCATCACGAAGACAAACACAGGTAGTAAGTAGATGAGGTTATCTCCCTTCAGTACGTCCAGGAAGAGCCACGACGTAATGCCCAACGTGGCGCCAAAGTTAAACAGTACCGTCAATACCATATAGAGCGGCGCCAGCAGGCTGCGCAGCAGTATGATGATTACCGCCAGAATACCGATTGAGGTTATTATCAGGACGCGGACAAAATCAGCGTCACTCGTATTAAGCATATCGGTGTGGATGGCCGCATCGCCGCCGATATAATGAGTTACCCCCTTTAAGGTGGTGGCGTTTATCGCTTCAGTTGTGGCTTCCCTGACCTGCGTTACGGTTTGGGAGGAGGCATCTGAGTACGGGTCGGTCTTAAGTATCAGGTTCATCCTGGCAGTGGTGCCATCGGCGGAGAAATAGGTCGACTGCAGCCATTTAACAAAGGGACTGTTTCCATTCAGTTGGAACTCATTACCCAATGATGTCAGAGAGTCACCAAGGTCATAGAGCGCTTTCTGAGCTTCGGGGAGGATTTTAGTCAGGTTAGCTGGTGGTGCGGCGCGCAGCTGACCCAGCATCGTAGAAAGCTGCGTCAGGTCGGTAATCGAACGCGTAAAATCCGCGCTTTGAGTGACTCCGGGATAACGCACGGCCAGGCTCTGTAAATCATCGGGCATTGATTGTAGCGAAGCGAATTTGGTGATGTCAGGAATGCCGGTGCCGCTCAGCATATCGCCGAGACCATGTACTTGTGTCCCAAGGCCGATAAGCTGGCCGCTCGGCGCGGAGAAATAGTCGACTCTGGCTATGCCGTCAACGCTATTTATCGACCTGGCTACATCTTCGATACTCTTCATGGAGCCCGGCGTCAAAAGGCTATTTTGAGATTGTACCAGCAGATAGAGCGGTGATAGCTCGCCCGCCGGGAAATGGTCTCTGATGACAGAAAAACCGCTAGCCGACTCTACATTCTTCGGTATCTGGGATAGTGTATTAGCCGACAGGTTAAGGGTAGGCAACGAAAGGTAAGGTAAAGCCAGAACAACAATAATCGGCACGGCGGCTGCCAGCGGATGGGCAGCCACCCATTGGCCGATTTTGAACCAGCCGAATTTTCTCTGCTTATGCACCGGTGCGGCCATAGACGGCCAGAAAAGGTAGCGCCCGAATATAGCCATTAAGGCGGGTACCAGGGTCAGCCCGGCTGCCAGCGTGACCGCAATACCGATAGCCAGCGCCCAACCGCTGGTCCTGGTCATGCCGAAGCGTGAAATACTGAGACATAGGAAAGCGATAATAACCGTCGTGGCGCTGGCGACAATGATCGGCCCGATACGTCTCATGGTGAACTCAATCGTATTCGCCCGGTCGCCATGGGATAGCTCTTCCCGAAAACGGGAGATGATAAACAGGCAGTAATCGGTGCCAACGCCGAAAATGGTGACCACCATATAAGCATCGGTGATTGTCGAGACGGCGACTCCAGCCTGGGCCAGAAAGCCGATGATTCCCCGCGCCACCAGGAAACTGAAACCTATGGCCGCCAGCGGTACGAGGGATGCAATCGGCGAGCGAAAGACAATGAGCAGCAGGACAATGACCAGAATGACTGTTATCATAGTGGTCTTGTCAATAGAGCGCTGGACTGAGTCGAACAGGTCATAAAGCAAGCCGACGTTACCCGTGAGATAAAAAGCTGTCTCCGGGTATTGTTTTATTTGCGCTCGTATATCTTTGACGGCTTGCTTGGCGGCGTCATTGAGAGCCGCAACTGATGTTTTTACCGTCATCATCATGGTGGTGCCGTCCTTGCTTACCAGGGAAGGACGGAGCGCTTCGCTATCGAACACCGAGTTAACGCCGCTGATTACCTTTGGCGCGCTGTCCGAAACAAGCCAGTCATGCAGGCTCTTGGCCCGGTCCATGTCCTGCTGGCTGAGCCCTTTTTCGTTAAAGACGACGATTATCGCGCTGCTTGATGATGATTGAGAGGGAGTCCCGAATTTGCTATTAAGCAGGTCGCGGGCAAATGAAGATTCAGTGTTTTGCGGCAGGAACTGACTCTGGTCGGTGACACCCACCTTGGAGAGTGAAGGCGCCGTAATAAACAATATCGCCGCCAGAATTATCCAACCTGCTAAAATAAAGAACTTGTATTTGTTAGCAATTCTGCCCAGTGTGGAAAACATTGTTGTCTTATATTATAGCCAACTGGTTGCCAGCTTGTCCATAGCTTAAGGGAGTTGGCCATATCCTCAGCATCATGATAGTATATTCATGAGATTATTTATTTTTGTCACTCTGAAGGAGCGAAGCAACTGAAGAATCCGTCCTTTAGGAAAATGGTTGCAGATTCCTCGTCCGCCAAGGGATCATAATGATAGCAAAGCATTACTAAATATCCTGTTTTAATTGTCTTCGACAATAGGAAGGAAGTGTAATATTTTGAATCCATCCGGGTTTCATCTGCCCTACAGTTTTAAACACCCGGTGACCGGCCAGTGAATAATGAAACGGTGAAGAAATCGAAGGTGGCACTGGTAGCCTGTGATACCTATGACGACGGGGAGGTATACATGGCGGTCAGGTCTGGCCTTGACCTTATCGGCGGGCTTTCACTTTTTGTGAAACCCGGAGAGAAAATCGTCATCAAGCCCAATGTGCTTATCGGTGCCAGCCCCGAAAAATGCGTGTGCACCCACCCTGCGGTGTTAAAAGCGGTGGGTAAAATTCTACTGGAAGCCGGTGCCAGTGTTAGCTGCGGCGACTCGCCGGCTTTCGGCGGCTCGTATTTTAACATGAGAATATCCGGTTTGAAACGGGTCGCCGATGAACTCGGTATAGGGCTGGCCGATTTCACCAGGGGCCGGGCGGTCGCTCACAAGGAAGCGCTTTTAATCAAACGCTTTGTTATCGCCAATGGCGTCCTCGATGCGAATGGCCTGGTCAGCCTGCCGAAGCTGAAAACGCATGGTCTGACCAGGATGACCGGTGCGGTTAAGAATCAGTTCGGATGTATTCCCGGCCTCTTGAAAAACCAGCAGCATGCCAGGACGCCCGACCCTTACGATTTTGCCACTATGCTCGTCGATTTAAACACGCTGATAAGACCGCGACTCTATATCATGGATGCAATTATGGCTATGGAGGGTAACGGGCCGAGAGGTGGTAAACCCAGGAAGCTCGGTGTCCTGCTACTTTCCAGCGATCCTATCGCCCTGGATGCCATCGCCTGTAAAATCATCGACCTGAATCCCGCCTTAGTGCCGACTTCCGACCCGGGTGAGAGGGCCGGACTCGGCACTTACCACTTCGAAAACATCGAGGTCGTCGGCGGAAATACAGAGGCTTTTATCTGCAAAGACTTCGACGTAGTGCGTAAACCTCCAGTGCCGGCTACTAGCGGGCGTATTAGGACTTTTATTAAGAACCATACCAGTGCCCGGCCGGCCATTGATAAAGCGCTGTGCACCGGATGCGGCATTTGCGTCCGGCATTGCCCTGTAACTCCTAAAGCGGTAGACTGGATTGGCGGTGACAAGTCCCGTCCGCCGGCTCATAACTACAGTCGGTGTATCCGCTGTTTTTGCTGCCAGGAGATGTGCCCAGAAGGCGCTATCTCTGTGAAGGAGACTATGCTGGGGAAAATCTTTTTCTCATAACAATATTAAATTAACAGGAGGTGGATGAAATGGATAATGAGAGCCGGGTTTATCGTGACCTTCAAAGATATCTCGATAGATTGCCGGGCGGGTTCCCTGAGGTTGAGTCCGGCCTGGATATCAGCTTGTTGAAGCGCTTTTTTACCCCGGAAGAAGCCGGATTGGCCATGCAGCTTTCCATGAAGCCGGAACCGCTGGAACGTATTTACAGTCGTGTCAGGAAAAGCGGCATGTCTTTAGAAGAGCTGCGGCAGATATTAGAACGGATGATGCGCAAGGGGACTATCCTGACACATGAAGAAGGCTACGACGAGACGCATTATAGCAACGCCGAATTTGCCATGGGAGGTATCTTCAATTTTCAGTTAGGCCGCCTTTCAAAGGATTTGCTGACCGATTATCATCAATATCAAGCCGAAAGGCGCTCAAGGGCCAGACCCGGAACAGGTGGAGCTCTCCCGCTGCGCACCATTCCTGTCGAGCAAAGCATTCCCGTCCCGGAGAAATACCGGGTCAGCGACTACGACAGCGTGAGAAAACTTGTCGAGAATGCCAGGGGGCAGATAGCCGTGGCCAACTGTATCTGCCGTCTGACTTCAGGGATTTTGAATGACGGATGTAAAAAGACTGACCTTGTCGAGGCGTGTCTGATGATTGGTCCTGACCATGCCAGGCGGCATGTCGATATGGGTATCGGCCGCTACATTTCCAAAGAGGAAGCCTTTGAGATTCTAAATAAGGGTCAGAAAGCGGGCCTGGTGCTCCAGCCAGAAAACTCGCAGCGCCCGGACGCCATCTGCTGTTGCTGTGGAGACTGTTGTGTCCTCCTCAAGATGCTGGTGAAACACCCCCGCCCGGTGGAGCTGTATGTCACTAACTATTACGTGGAGGTCGACCGTGGATTGTGTACGGGGTGTGAGGAATGTGTCGAGAAATGCCAGCTCAATGCCCGTACCATGGTGGATGGCATCGCCGAGGTAAACCTCGACCGCTGTATCGGCTGCGGCAACTGTGTCGTGCTCTGTCCCGCTAATGCGAACAGGCTGCAGAAAAAGGATCCGGAAAAAGTGCCCTTAAAAGATAAAACAACGGTAAACATGAAGGCGCTGGCCGGAAAAGTGGGCGGGTGGAATATGCTTAAAATTAGAGCGCGGCTACTCCTTGGGCTTAAGGTATAATTAATCCATCAGACCCGTATTTCTAATGATTATACCTTTATCGCCACATCTTCCATTCCCAGGGCGGCCAGAGTCTTTTTTGTGGGAAGGCCTGTCTTCTCATCCCAGCAGCGCAACTGGTAATATTCCTTCAACATAGCGGTGAATTTGTTACGGTCGAGCTTATTTCCGGTCATATCCACCGGTCTGGCGCCGGGGCCGGGCATAACCATCTTGCCGCCATGTATGCCAAATGAAAACGGTTCGGTAAAGTTGAACTCCGGGGGAAAGTCGTCCTGGGGCACTCTGTGACCTTCCCGTACCCTGATAAATCTCTGCATGTTGAAGATTCGCTCCGCATAAGGCCCGAGCTCCGAGGCGGGGATTCCGGTCACCGCTGTGAAAATTTTTCCCTCCAGGTCGGGGTCGCCGACGCCGTCGGGAGTGGCCAGCGAATAGGTAATCGGCCAGGTGTAATCGCATAGTCCCAGGCTGTCCCGGAGATAGGTCCTGTTCTGGATATTCCTGGCTGCCATCGCCTTTCCTTCGTAAGTCGTCTGGTCGGCGGCAGCCTCGCTGCCCCAGAAAAGCTTCGCTATCTTAAGGAAGGACTCCGGCGACACCGGCGATGATTTCGGGTCGGCCTGGTACATTTGCCACGGCATGCGGGCATAGCCCATCTCGTGGACGGTAATGGGATGCATTCTGTTTTCGAAAGGATAGAGCAGCGCATGGGCGATAAAGGCCCGGGGCGGGACGCCGTCATGCGAACCGATAGGGGCTGTGGAGTGGGGAAACATGGTGCGGGCTTTCTCCGATACCTTGTCGCGGACCCTTACCAGACCCTCGGCCAGTATATCCCCGTACCCCTCCCGGTGGGCGATAATGTACAGCAGCTTTTCTAGGAACTCCCGGGTGCCTATTCCGGATAGCGGCAGGCCGGTTTCGGCCTCGGTAAGGGCACCTGATTTATAGCAGGCATCGAGCCAGTCAACCATATTCTGTAGTTCAAAGGTATCGATGCTATATTCGTTTGCCAGGGTAGGAGCATCGAACAGAGTTTTAATAGGTTCATCTTCGTGGCCGAAAATCCACGGCAGGTAATATTCCATGGCCTGGCAGCCGCGGAGTCCCTCCAGATTGGGGTCGTTGCCGAAACGGTAGATGTACTTAGAGCATGTCAGGCCGCATAGATAGCAGTGTCTTTGCCCCACTTCCTTGAGGACATGGCCATGATTGGTCATGCCTAATCGCGGGGTGACAGCCAGGCTGGCGGTCTTTTTAATTTGCAGGGTGTAGCGGTTGAGTTCTTTGAGCCGGGCCGGGTCGGACACGGAGACGCTGCCGGTACCTCTGACGGCGATAGCCTTGAGTTTCTTGGAGGCCAGGACAGCGCCGAAGCCGGCTGTAACCGTAGCCAGTTGGGAGCCGAAAAGCACCGCCGTCCTGACCAGGTTTTCTCCGGCGACTCCGGTGGTCACAAAGCGTATTTTATCGCCGTGGGCTTTCAGGAGCATTTCTTCTACCTCGTAAGCGCCCTTCCCCCATAGTGTTGCTGCGTCGCGAAGCTCAACCTTGTCATTGTCGATTAAAAGGTAGGTGGGCCTGGAAGCGCGTCCATCGATGACGATACCGTCCCATCCGGCTTTCTTCAGCTCGGCGGGAAAGTGCCCTCCCATGTTGCCGTAGCAGTATCCTTCGGGGTAAGCCATGGGGGACTTACCGCAAACGCACATTCTGGCGGCCCCCTGAGCGCCGGTGGCCAGGAGAGGCCCGGTCATAAAGATGAGCCTGTTCCCCGGGTCGAAGGCTTTTACCCGGGGCGTCACCTTTTCCCAGTAGAGCCGGGAGGCGACGCCGCGCCCTCCCAGGTATTTCTCAGCGTACGGTTGCGTCGGAATTTCTCTTATACTAGAGTCGCTCAGGTCGACATGAAGAATTTTACCCATCCAACCGTTCATGTAAATCCCTCCTTAACCACCAATTATAGTTTATCAGGGGATACCCCGCATTGCCAAGTACGGAGTGTTGAGATTGTCTAGTAATACACTGATGTCATTCCAGCGAAAGCTGGAATCCAGAGGGGTTAAGGGGGGGTATATGGATTCGCGGGTTAAGCCCGTGGATGACATTGATAATAACGTTCTATTTTTTCCTAATTGATTTCTTTCCGGGGGACTTCTTGGGATAAGCTTTCCCGTCCCGCAGTTCGATGTAACCTACCTCGGCAAGCTCTTCCAGCATTAACTGCACAATTACGTTGTAAAGCGGGGGATGAATTTCATCCCTCTCGAATTCTGTAAATTTCTTCAAGATTTCATCCACGGTCATGCCAGGATTCTTCTTGACTTTTTCCAGTATGCTCATCTCCCTTTTATAAAAAGGGAGGGTATAGCCGCCGCTGGCCAGGTCAACCGCCTCGACGGAGAAATAGGCGGAAGTCCGGCAGTCGGCGCAGCCAAAGCCTGAGCCTGCTGCAAGGCCAGACGGACGCTGTATGGTAACGACGGCCCTCGATTTGCCACCCGAGCCAGCCGGCGCCTCTTTCAATGGCCTGAAGCCGATGCCGTCATACATCTTCATCGAAGGGTCTTTGGCATCCAGGCCGGCGTATTTAAATAAAATGCGTTCGTAAGGGTGTCCGGCGGCAAAGAAGGTATGCCAGACAACGGGCACCATGGTGAGCAGGACGCCCGGACAGATTCTCCCTTCGATTCTCTCGCCGTCGTAGGTAAACTCCTCGCCGATTTTATAGTCGAAGTGGCAGGGGAATTTTTCTACATCGTTCATGAATCCTATCAGTGTGCCTTTTACTTTGAACATACAAGACCTCCCTTGTTAATAATATCATCCCGACGGGAGTCGGGATCCAGACCCCTTTACCCCCCGACTGGATTCTCCGCCTCAGACGGGCTGGAATGACGCTATACACTTACTATTTGGGGATCACACCAAGCCGTTGCAAGAAAAGCATATCCATAACGTTCCAAGCTTCTACTATCCTGCCTTCAGCGATTCTGAATACATTTGCATTGGTCATTTCAACTTTTTTACCGGTCGGAGGCATGCCCATAAACTCGCCCGTATGTTTCATCCTCCAGGTGACCAGCACCGCTACTTTGTCGCCCTCAGCGACCATGCTAGTAATAGTAACACTCAGAAACTTTAAGGCAACCCCAAACATGGCATCGAATTGTTTAGTCTGCTCTGAGGATAGGTCGCGGTCGGTGAAGTGCTCGACGAAATCAGGAGCACAACACTTAGAATATGCATCGATGTCACCCTGATTCATCAGTTCATAGACCCGGCGGATAAGCTCCTTGTTTTCTTTGATGGACATTTGAGTTCCTCCTTTTGTTTACTTTTTGGGAATGACGCCAAGCTGCCGCAACATGCTCAGGCCATCCAGGGTGCCCCACCATTCCGCCAGTTTACCGTTAGCGATTTTTACTATACAGGTGTTTCTCATTTCAATCCTGGCACCGGTTGGGGGTATGCCCATATACTCACCTTTATGTGTCCCTCTCTGGGTTATGAGCACAGCTACCTTATCTCCCTCGGCGACCATATCCTCTATAGTAAGGTGAATATCGGGGAAGGCATTGAAAAACTCAGGGATGCCCTTCTTAAGCTGCTTCAAGGTTATATCGCCGGAGGGGAAGTGCTCAACGTAGTCGGGGGCAAGAAACTTAAAAAATGCGTCCATATCTTTTAGAGTAGAGAGTTCATAGGCACGGCGGACAAGCACTTTGTTCTCCTTAATAGACATTTTTTTACATCCTTATGTTTGTGGTTTAGGAATAACCCCAAGCTGCTGCATCAGGCCCAAGTTATCTACGGTGGCCCAGGTTTCAGCCCATTTACCGTCGGCGATTCTGAATATGGCGGTATTGGTCATTTCAAATGTCTTCCCAGTCGGAGGGATGCCTATAAAATCGCCTAGGTGAGTTCCTCGCCAGGTCACTCGCACGGCTACCTTATCACCCTCGGCGACAATGTCGTCAACGGTAGTGATAACGTCAGGGAAGGCAGTTAAATAATCAGTATCGACCTGTTTCTCTTGCTTTAAAAATATATCTATGTCGGTAAGGTGTAAAACGTACTCGGGAGCAAAAAGCTCTAATATTGGAGTAACATCTCTCCGGTTCCAGAGCTCATAATAAAGACGGACAAGCGCTTTGTTCTCTTTGATGGGCATTTAGGTTCCTCCTTTTTACTGCTTGGGAATCGCCCCAAGCTGCTGTGCCAGACGTATATCGGTGACGTTCCAGAATTCCACCCATCTGCCGCCAACGATTTTAATTATCATAGCAACGGAAATATCAATCTTCTTCCCGGTTGGGGGTATGCCCATATACTCGCCTTG
>Ga0187886_1001380_pt1 | contig 22354 bp, 20 predicted proteins | sample June2016WEW_20_1_FD_133001 | JGI IMG/M metagenome (GOLD analysis project Ga0187886, IMG submission 133001) | Peatland microbial communities from SPRUCE experiment site at the Marcell Experimental Forest, Minnesota, USA - June2016WEW_20_150 | ecosystem: Environmental > Terrestrial > Soil >... | reverse complement strand
TATCAAGCATGACGCGCCTGTCAAACCTTCCGGGCCTGAGGAGCGCCGGGTCAAGTAAGTCTCCTCTATTTGTTGCTGCCAGAACAACCACATTGTCATTCGGAGTAAATCCGTCCATTTCAACCAAAATCTGATTCAAGGTCTGTTCACGCTCATCGTGTCCGCCCATCATTCCACGCCCGCGTTGCCTCCCGATTGCGTCAATCTCATCAATAAAAATTATCGCAGGGGCTGCCGCCTTTGCCTGTCCAAAAAGATCACGAACCCTACTCGCTCCAACTCCTACAAGCATTTCCATAAATTCCGATCCTGCCATTGAGAAAAACGGAACTCCGGCCTCTCCCGCAACTGCCTTGGCAAGAAGAGTTTTACCTACTCCCGCAGGGCCGACGAGGAGAGCTCCTTTTGGAGTGCGCGCTCCCATTCTTCTATATTTTGCAGGGTATTTAAGAAAATCCACAAGCTCTTCAAGTTCCTTTTTAGCTTCATCAACTCCGGCAACATCAGCAAAAGTCACATCCTGCTTTCCTTTAGCAAAAATTCGCGCACGGCTTCTGCCAAAAGAAAAAATGTCTTGAGCACCTTTGTTTTGAGACCTAAGAATGTAGTAAAAGAATCCGGCCATAAGAATAAGCGGTATAATTATTCCGGCGGCGTCTCCCAAAGTCTTCGTAAGGGATTGGTCTGCCACGGAAAATTTAACAGTTGAAGGATCAATTCCGGAGTCTTTTAGAAGCTGACTAAATCCTTCCACATCCTCTTTCGTGGAGAACTTAGTACTCCCATCTTTGTAGGTAACAACGAGTTTATTGCTCTCAATCAAAATCTTATCAACTTTATTCCCTTTAATATCCACCATTAGCTGGGAAACATCGACATTGTTATTGCTTCCCGCCATTTGCACCCCTGCGATAATTACAGGGACGATGAAGAAAACTGCCAAAATTGCCAAAGCTACCGTCCAAAGATTAAGTTTTAGTTTGAACTGGAACTGCTTCCTGTCTTTTTTCTTGGGATCCATACAAGAGGGATTATACCCCATTACCTTACCTTTGTCCCATTCGGAACTTTCTTTTGGAGCTTAAAGAGAACAGTTGGAGTTTCCTCATCCTCCGCAGGGACAGCCATTATCATCATTGCTTCGGAAAGCTCCTTTTCCGGTCCGATTGTTTTTGGCGCAAGATTCACAACGAAAGGAAATTGTTTGTTAATTAGGTCTTCCGGCTTGAAAAACTTCATAATTCCGGAGAACGCCTTCTTCTTTCCTATTTCCTCTCCAAAATCAACCTCCATTCTTATTACCCAATGACTCCACTCCGGCACATCCGCTTTGGTAACTGTGCCTATACGGATATCTATTTTTGAAAACTCGTCAAAAGAAATTGTATCCATATTAAATGAAGCCCATCTTTTCTTTTACCTCTTTAATAGTTTCTTTGGCTATTTTACTCGCTTTTTCTGCCCCCTCTTTAATAATTCCATCTACCAGCGAAGGATCGGCCTCGTAAATCTTTCTCTTTTCCTGGATTGGTGTAAGTTCCTTATAAATTGCCTCCGCAAGCTCTTTTTTCAGATCTCCATACCTTATTCCTTCACCTAAATATATCGATTCATACTTTTTTCGTTTTTCGGTACCTTCAAAAAGTTCGACAAATTTTAGCAAATTCGCAACCCCACCCTTTTCAGGAATTTTATCCCCCCTTCCGCTATCAGTAGGGGCAGAGGAAAACTTCTTCTTTATCGTTTCCAAATCATCAGTCAAATTAATATAGCTTCCCTCAACACTTTTACTCATCTTTCCCTCCCCTGTTAAGGAAGGCACATATTCACCTTTTGTGGCAAATCTTTTTGGCTCCGGGAAATCGGTTCCGTATTTTGCGTTCATTTTCTTGGCAATTTCGCGGGCAACCTCTAAGTGGGGTTCCTGGTCAATTCCGACAGGAACAAGACTGGCTTTATAAAGAAGAATATCAGCAGCCATGAGAACCGGATAATTAAGAAGTGCCATGGTCACATTATCTGGATGTTGAGCAACTTTTTCTTTAAAAGTCGGCAAGTGCTGCATCCTGGCAACAGAAATTTCTGAAGAGAGAATGTATGCCAAATAGGTATGTTCCGGAACTAAAGATTGCGCAGAAATAATGGATTTTTCCGGGTCAAGTCCACAAGCCAGGTAGTCCATGATTACATCCCTCGTGTTTTCCGCCAATTTTTCCTTCTCGTACGGAGTCGTTATGGCATGCAAATCCATAACCATGTAAATAGTTTCGTAATTAGGGTCATTTTGTAATTCTAAATAACCCTTAACTGCACCGAGATAATTACCTAAATGCAGCCTGCCTGTTGCTCTTGTGCCGGAAAATACTCGTTTTTTATGCATACCCTTATTAAACCAAAAATCCGTCCCTTATTAAAGGACGGATATTCCGTGGTGCCACCTTATTTACTTCTCGTTTGGCGAGACTCCAGGGGTCCAACCACACCCTTTCACAGCCTCTTTTCGTGTTGCGGAGCCGGGAGTTGAACCCGGCCTGGAAGATTATGAGCCTTCCGTGCAGCCGTACACTACCCCGCATGTAACCAATCGAAAGCAATTATAGCACAAAAATGGTAAAATGGCCTTGAGGCTAGGTAGCTCAGTCGGTAAGAGCGCGGCATTCATAACGCCGAGGTCGAGAGTCCGAGTCTCTCCCTAGCCACTAGAAGAATAATTTTTTCCACTTCACCCAATTTGGATCGGGCAAAGTATTAATTTCCACCGGCATTTGCGGGGCCAGATTTCTTAAGGTATCTTCGTCAGGCAAAACAACAATTGCCTCCCCCGTTTTTCCCAGTCCCAATTTGTCACGCACTTCCTTTTCAATAAAACTTGGGTTTTGGGTCTGGGTGAGCTCTTCCTCAAGCTTTTGGTTGTCGGCTTGCATTTTGGCAATTTTCGCCTTTTCCGCTTGAATCTGTTTACCAACTTGCACGTCTCTACTCACATTTCTAGCCACAGACAAGACTAAGATCAGAATCAGTCCCCAGATAGCATAAATACCAATTTTTCCGAGTATTTTCTTCATACCCTGTAATACGTTGACTATTCCCAAAAATGGGATATAATGAGCCTCTCAAGGTATATTATATGACATTCGATACGATAAAAAACCTACTCCCGAGGTTCGTAGAATCACTTAAAGACAAAGGCCGCTCCCCAGCCACAGTTCTTGCTTATAGAAGTGATTTGGAGCAGTTGGTGGATTTTCTTATAAAGAAAGAGAAAGTTACCCCGGATAAGGTACAATCAACCGATCTTGACTCTTTCCGCGATACCCTACTGAATGATAAATACACCCCAAAATCGGTAAGCCGCAAACTTAACGCTGTTAAGACATTCTTTAGGTGGATGATTGATCAAAATTTAATTACAAGCGATCCTAGTAGTTCTGTAGCCCACCCTAAAATTGAAAATGTACTTCCAAAATTTTTAAATCCATTAGAATATAGAGCCTTAAGGGATGTAACGCGCTCTGATGCCAGAATCGCGGGAATAGTTGAACTTATTCTTCAAACCGGACTTAGAATTTCTGAAGTGGCCAGCCTCAAAACCGCCAACATCCATGACAACGAGATGCTAATAGAGGCCTATGCTACACAACCCCAAAGAACAATTCCTTTAAACAAACCCGCGAAAGATGTAATTGAAGCCTACATGAGAATCAGACCAAAGGCTGACTCTCCTTATGTCTTTATAAGCAAAAACGGTAAACCCCTCGCCGTTAGGAATATCAGGGCTTCAATTGCCAGATATATGCAGCGGGCCGAGCTTCCCAATTACTCAGTCAACGACCTAAGAACTACTTTTATGGTTGAGAATCTTAAAAACGGAGTTGATATTGTCCTTCTTTCCCAGGTTTCAGGCCACAAAAGGCTCTCAACAACTGAAAGGTATCTTGAACTTGCCCAAATAACCGAGCCCGGCAAACGCCAAACCCTCATAGAGCTTTAATTTTCTTCCTTGTGGAACCGGATAGAGTCGAACTATCGCATCAACTTTATCACATTCGAAGAACGTGTCTCAAAAACGGCTCTGTGGGCTCATATGGAATCGAACCATAGCATCGACTTTATAAGAGTCGTGTCCTACCATTAAACGATGAGCCCGTTTTTGTCATAAGAGTTGTGTCCTACCGTTAAACGACGGTTCCTTGAGGCAATTATATCACCAAACTGAAGCTATTTTTTTTTAAACGCCTGTGGCATCTCTTCCCAATCTCTGTTTTTCCTGACTTTAAGATTTTTCTCCCAGACGGCGGTAATAGCCGACATGTCAACTTTCAATTTTTTAGCAATTCCCAAAATTCCAATTGTGTCTTTTGGAAAACATGCTCCTCCAAATCCCCTGTCTCCATCCGGCCCCGGAACCCCAAGATGTCTGCCAACTCTCGGATCCGCCTCAACCGCCTCCCTTACTTCCAAATAATTGGCGCCAACTTTTTGAGCAAGATCGTAAAATTCATTTGCCAAAAGCACCTTTGACGCCAGAATAATATTGCTCATATATTTAGCAATCTCAGCACTGGTTGTACTGACAATATAATATGGTTGATCTTTTGGAAGAATTGTTTCGTAGAGTTTCCGTACCCTAAAACCAACATCACTGTTATCGCAGCCAATTACTGTCCTAAACGGTTTAAGAAAGTCTGCGTTGGCGTTCTCTTGGGTCAGAAATTCCGGATTCATCACAAAATTAACCCCAGGATACTTTTTGGACAATTTTTTGGTCGTTCCAGGAAGCGAGGTTGATTTAATTATCAAAATTTTGTCGGTTCCCGAAATTTTTGGGGCGACTTGATCAACTACTCCTTCAACAATACTCATATCCATTCCTGAATAATCACTAAAAATCGGCGTGGGAACTGCAACGAAGATAAAATCACTTTTTTCTATAACTTCAGAGAGTGTGTTTGGGCTTTCTTTAAATTTGTCATACCAGAAAACTTTATTTTTGGGATTAGTTGCAAAACCCTTTCCTGTGGCACGTCCGACATATCCATAGCCAATTACTCCAACATTCATAGTTAGAAGAATATCACAGGTTGCTCCTTCGGGCAATCTCCGCCTCAACCAATTTTTCGTCGCGCCCATATTTAAGACGGCTCATTTCTTTAATTATCTCGGAAACTCTAGTACTCTCCGCAGCTTTAATCTTACCAATATCTTTAGTTGTATCTACCGAAAAGGCAGGAACGGGCTCATTATTCACAATTGTCGTAACGTAAGCATGATATTTCTCCACATTCAAAAGATCCTCTTCACTAAACGTCGGCGCAAATTCGTGCGACATGTATGACGCGTCTGTTACTCCAATCCTAAAAGCAATCTTTGTTCCCACGTTGCCGAAAATAGCATTTTTGACCTCTTCTTCAACCTGGCCGATAAATTGATTAGCGACACAAAGCCCCAAGCGGTATTTTCTGGCCTCGGAGAGGATTACGGCAAAATCGGGGGTGGCAAAATTCTGAAACTCATCGACGTAGAAATAAAAGTCGCGTCTTTCTTCCATCGGAACGTTGGCCCTGCTCATTGCAGCCATTAGAATCCTAGGAACTAGAAGAAGTCCCAAGAAGTTGCTGTTCTCCTCCCCCAAGGGGCCCTTGGCAAGATTAATAAGAAGAATCTTGCCCTCATCCATAACTTTTCTCATGTCAAAAGAGCTTTGGGATTGGCCAATAATGTTTCTTATAAGCTTATTTGTAACGAAACGGCCAAATTTTGAGACGGTGTAATCCAATACCTCAGATTTGTGAAAATCGGAGGTTTGGGCAATTTGGTCAGTCCAATAGCGTCTGACGATCGGGTCTTCAACATGGGGAAGAAGTTCCTGAACATATCTCGCGTCAGTCATAATTCTCATAACTTCAACAAATGTGTTTCCGGGAACTGACATTGCTGTAAGCATGGCGTTCCTAACTCCATGCTCAAATCTCGGACCTACAATTCCTGTCTTATAAGGATCAAAAAGTTTATACATCAGATTGATTACGCTGGTGGCAGCAAAATGCTTTTCATCCTCACTCCTTGCTTCCAGTAAATTCATTCCCATGGGGCGCCCGGTATCGCTGGGATTAAAGTAAATAACATCCTCTGCCCTCTCGGGTGGAATTAATTTCAAAAGATCCTCCACCGCGTCTCCGTGCGGATCCATAAAACAAACGCCCTTCCCCGCTTTTATATCTTGGAGAACCATATCTTTAAGCATCTCGCTCTTTCCGGTACCGGTTTTCCCGATGATATAAATGTGTCGCATTCTATCCTCATTACCTATGTAAACGGAGCGCTTAACCCCTTGATAATTACTGACTCCGATATAAAATCCCTCATTAGGAATTTGAGAAGGGGCTGGAGCAGTTTTTGCATTTAGCCAAAAAATGTGCGGGGTTGTAACTTGTTTATTAGGGAAGTGAAAAATTGTAGCCAGCTCCTCGCTGTTGAGAATTGAGGGATGATTACCAAGAATATTAAACATTGGGACGTACCGATAAAGAAAATCTTCCATAAATTCGCCTTTGCTGTAAATTCTTCGGCCTTTTAGATTATTCATATCCCCGGCATATTGCGCAAAAGAGCTTCCAATATTCGTTACATGGCTTTTGGCCATGGCTGCATCAGGTGAAATTGCAATAACTCTAATCGAAGTTTCAAAACCTGGTTTAGCAATTTTTCCCTCAATTGCCTCTAAGGTCTTTGCCGGAGTCGCAAACTTTGCCTTTTCTGGATCACTCTCCTGTTTTTTTGTATCACTTATAAATTTGCTGCCGATTTTTTGCCAGGTGCTGTCGGCAGGAGAAATCAAAACTTGTATTGCAGCAGCTTCTCCGGGTCCCATTTTGGCAAGAGCTGCAGTGATCCCCGTCATAGGATCCGTTGCCAGATCCTTAAATGTTTTTAGAGGATAAAAGTTACTTTTATTAAGTTGGAAGGATTTATAGGCGACTTTGCCGTCTTTAGCAAAAATGTTGTACTCGTCAACCTCCAAAATCTCTGCATCCGGATAACTTCCGTGAATTTGTTTTTCAACCAAATCTTTTAGTTTTTTAGGCGCCCAAACATAAAATCTTATATCTTCCTGTTTGGCAACAATCTCAAAAGAAATTGTGGGTTGAATATCAAACTTTTGCTGCCAACCACTTTTCTTCATCGAATAAAGGCTTGCAAAAAGCTGATCCATAACATCAATTTTGAATTCATTATTCCGAGGAACCGCGACTTGGAGAAGAACCGAATCAATTGAAATTTCTTCCCTCTTACGGTTTTTGAAAAAAACGAAAACCACATATCCGAGAGCAACCGACCCCAAAACAACTAAAGCAATAAATATTGCTGCCATCAGAATGCCTGTAAAGTCAATTGCCGGAACGTTGTACATAATTTTTAACCCCCTGATATTATCTGCCAGCCAAAATGCAATGCCTTTTTAATAACCCTAAGCCAAAATGCAGCCAGCCAAGTTGCGGACGACGACGTATCACCTTTTGCGGTTTGGGTGAGAGTTTGAGTATCTGCCGGGGGTTGAACCGTTGTAATAACCTGTGCCGGCGGAGTTTGGATAATCGGTTTTCCGCTATTATCTTTTACTTGGGCCTTGAAAGTTTTTTGAACAACTTTCACACCCTGTATTTGCTGTATTGTCTCGGGAAACTCTTCCGCGCGCTCTTGAACTGGCGGCATCTCCGGTCTTGGAATTTCAGGTGTGGCAGCCATATGGATTCATTGTAGCATAAGAAGTGCCTATCTTTTCCAAATATTTTCCTTAATCCCTTGCCTGAAGTTAATATATCTTGCCAGGATAAAAAGATAGTCACTGAGCCTATTTATGTAAATTAAAATATCGGGGTTGATATTTTTTTCTTTACTAAGGTTAACAATTGCCCTTTCTGCCCTTCTGACAGTGGTTCTTGCTGTGAACAAAAAGGCAGCAGGTTTACTTCCACCAGGAAAAATAAAATTGGTAATTGGGGGCATCACCTTAGTCCAAGCATCAATTTCTTTTTCGTATTTCTTAACAACCGATTTTGGAATCGAAAGCTTTGCTCCGGCAATGATGGATCCTAATTTAAAAAGAGTATTCTGGACTTGGGTAATTTTATTTTTTAGATATTGTTCCTCTAAGAAAGAAGCTGTCAGGCCCAAAAAGCTATTTGCCTCATCAATTGTTCCCAAAGCCTCAATCTCCAAAGAGCCTTTTGAAACTCTTTTTCCACTAAAAATACCCGTCTCTCCCTTGTCTCCTTTTTTTGTATATATTTTTGTATATATCACCATAAACTAAGTACTAGATATCGGATACTAAGATACTAGTAAGAAAAATGCAAACTATTTTTTATTCGATAGATATGCTTTAAAAGCGGGTATCAAATTGCCAATTAATTTATACTTACGAAAGTCTTTGGGGTTAATCCACAAATAATCATCATGATCCTCACTCAAAGAAACTTTTTTAGATCGGGCCGTACACTCAAAAAACGTTGCTACAATTTGCCATTGTTCACCCCTTACAACTGGCCTCCATTCACCAACATAGAAGGGCTTGCCAATTTTAGCAACCAACCCTGTTTCTTCCTTTATTTCTCTGAGCAGACTTTCATCAAACCTTTGTCCTGATTCGACTCTTCCTCCAACAACATCGTATTTATCAGAATTTGTTCCATCTTTATACTTATCAGCCTCACGAAGAATCAAAACCTTGTCTTTATAAAGAAGAAAAGCCTTCGTAGCAACCCAAATTCTTACATCCATTTTTCAACATTCACTGTGTCCGCAGGCGTGGCATTTTTGACAGCCTTCTTCATAAACCAGGGCCGGGGCGCCGCAGCTCGGACAAATATCTCCAACCTTTTGTTCAGCCTGAAAATCCTCCTGCATTTGAAGGGTTTTTTGTTCGGCAGGAACATCGTGATTCGTACTCGCAAATCCAAAATGCATTCCGATAGCCTTGGCAACAGCATCCGGAAGGGACCGTACCTTATTTGGTCCAAATCCAACCGACCTGCTGCCGCCAATTCCCTGAAGCTGTTTCATAATCTCCCTGGCACGCTCCTTGGCCGGCAAATGGTCTCCAAATCTAAAATTGGTTGAGATGAGACGTCCCAAGGCCTCTGCCATAGCCGCAAGTTCGCTTCCGGCCTTGCCGATTGTTACAAATAGCTCAAAGGGATCCCCGCTTTCGGTCTGATTAATAGTAATAAATGCACTCCCTAAGGGGGTCAAGATTTTATAAGTTGCACCGGTTACTTTTACCGGACGCTCCATAATAATTGCTTTTGAAGCTTCTTCCTTAACATCAACATTATTCGTCCCTAAATTAAGAACTTGAGCGCCCTTGCTGCCGTCTCTGAAAATTGTTATTCCCTTGCAGCCTATTTCCCAAGCGGTTAGATAGGCTCTCTTAACATCATCGACCGTTGCCTCATGTCTAAGATTTATAGTTTTACTGACCGCATTCTCGGTGTATTTCTGGAACGCTGCCTGAATTTTAATATGCCACTCGGGGGCAATTTCGTGAGCGGTTCCGAACACGGCGCGCACATCAGCAGGTATTTCTTCCATTTCCCTTATCACTCCACGCTCCCCCACTTTTGTCATAAGACTCTCGCTATAAAAACCTCTCTCTTTTGCAATTTTTTCAAATCTCGGTTCAATAAATGTAAGTTTCCTGTCGAGATGCTCATCTTTAACAATGTGCTGATACGCAACCGCAAACATCGGCTCGCAACCGCTTGAACTTCCCGCAATTATTGAGATCGTTCCGGTGGGTGCGATCGTTGTAATTGTTGAGTTCCTCCTTGGGGTTTCTTCCTTGTAAATTGAAACCGGGAAAAGTGGGAAGGGACCGCGGGCTTTGGCAAGTTTTCTATCTTCGTCAAGCGCTTCCTCCTGAATAAATTTCATTACTTTTTCCGCTAAAACTAATGCTTCCTCGCTATCAAACGGTATTCCAAGTTCGATAAGCATATCGCTCCATCCCCCAACACCGAGTCCAACTCTTCTAGAATTGAAAACTGTCTTTCTGATTTGCTCTAGGGGATAAGGATTAACTTCAATTACATTATCAAGGAAGCGGGTTGCCATTCTCGCCGTGGTTCCTAAATCTTTCCAATCAACTTTACCATCATGGACAAAATATCCAAGGAAAATACTTCCCAAATTACAGGCGTCGTAAGGATAAAGAGGCTGCTCCCCGCAGGGGTTGGTGGACTCTACTGGTCCCAAAACCGGAATTGGGTTTGCACTCCCAGCATTAATTCTGTCGATAAAAATTAGCCCCGGATCCCCGCTTTTCCAGGCACTACCCGCAATTTCATCAAAAATATGTCTTGCATTTAAGGTTCCGGCGACTTTTTTGGTTCTGGGATCAATCAAACTATAATCTTCATCTTTATAGTAAGCCTCCATAAAAGGATCGGTAATCGCTACGGAAATATTGAAGTTTGTTATTCCCCCTGCTTCCTTACAATGAATGAACGCCATTATGTCCGGGTGGTCAACTCTTAATATTCCCATATTGGCACCGCGTCTTTTCCCACCCTGTTTAACTTCATTAGTTGCAGCATCAAAAATCTTCATGAATGATATGGGGCCGCTTGCGGTTCCGTTTGAAGTTTTGACGAATGAACCATTTGGCCTAAGTCTACTGAAAGAAAAGCCTGTTCCCCCGCCGGTTTTATGAATTATTGCCTGATATTTAAGCGCATCAAAAATTCCTTCCATGGAATCCTCAATGGGCAAAACAAAACAAGCAGAATATTGAAGACCGTTGCCTGTCCCCGCGTTCATTAGGGTCGGAGAATTTGGTAGAAACTTCCTGGAAATCATAAGATTGTAAAAATCACGGGCAGTAGATTCGACATCCTTCCTCTTTACACCCCAAGCAGCTTCCGCCGAGGCAATCTCCCAGGCAACCCGCCAAACCATCTGTTCAGGAGTTTCAATGGGCTCAAACTCGTCGTTCTTTTTTAAATATCTCTCCCCCAAAACTTTTAGAGCCTGTTCCGTCCATTCACCTTTTGGTAAACCGTCCGGCATGCACGGCATTTCACCAATTTTCTTTTTAATGTCGGCTATTATTTTTTTGTACGAAGGGGCTGACAAATCATCAAGTGTTATATTGGTTGATCCATTTTTGTAAACGAAGTTTTTCTTCTTTCTTTTTAATTGTTTTGTCTGTAATTCCATATTATTTTTCGATCAACTTTTCAAAATCCGTCAAGTCTTCAAACTCCAGATAAACGCTTGCAAACCTTAACCAGGCAACTTTATCTGCTCTCTTTAACCTTTTAAGTACCGCGTTCCCTATAACCCTCGATGAAATTTCCTCGTTCTCTCCCCTTAACATCTCACGCTCCACATCTTCTACTATTTCTTCTACCGCCTCCATTGACACCGGTCTTTTTTGAATCGACCTCAAAATCCCGTGTTTAATCTTTTCGCGATCCCAAAGCTCGCGTCTCCCATCCTTCTTGATTACCCAAAGAACACTGCCTTTCACTTTTTCAAATGTTGTAAAACGCTTGCCGCATTTACTACACTCCCTACGCCTTCTAATTGAGCCGCCTTCCTCAACAGTACGGCTCTCTAAAACCTGCGAATCAATCTTTCCGCAAAATGGACATTTCATGTATGAAAAGGAAACACACTACAACTAGTGATGTAATAGATAATCTACCACCACCTCTGTGGGGGTCAACTATCAACTTATAATGCAAAATGTATCACCCTAAGCACGGTCTAGCTTTAAAAATCCTAAAGTTATTTTGCTAGCGGTAAATAGTGCGGAAATCGATGAAGATTTTTTGTCCCCATTTATTGCCCATCAAACAGGTCTTTTGGTGCCGTTATTCCTCTTGAATTAAGAGCTTCCCGGCAAGCTTTATAGGTATTTTTAGAATAATCCTCCGTTTTAATAACACCCGGTTTAATGTCATCGGGGGTAAGCGGTATGATGTTTTCCTCGATTACTTGTCTATGTTTAAGTGCAGCATTTGCAAGTTTAACCAAAAAATCATTGGTATTGATGCCCACTTTTCTGGCCAGCGCTTCATCCACTTCCGCTTCTTCCAAATATTTCTCCCCTTTCGTAAGAGTTGATGTCGCAATATCCGGCTTTTTATTTTCAAAAAGTGTAAGACTGGCGCCTAGGCGCTTATCGGAATAAAGAAGTGCCAGATCGGCCTTCTTAAGAGGATCCGTAGCAATCGTATACTGAAATTTGTCACGGGCGGCTTTAAAATACCAGAGCCAGCTATCAGGTAAAATGCTGCCTGGATACGGTAAAACATAATCAATTGTTGAGGCAGAAACCAGGAGAGTCTGCGAGGTTGGAGAAGGTGTCGTATAACCATAGGCTGAAGTAATAGAACACGACTTTAAAAACGAAACCGAAAGAATAACGAAAGCAAGGACAAAAGCAACGAGTCCGTATAAATATTTCCCCAACATTTAGGTAATTGTTATCTTAGTTCTCGCCCCAAACGAAGTCAAGTTACCTGAAGAGAATAATTGGCCATTCCCAGAGAACATGGAGAAAGATTGACCCGAAGACATTTTTGGTTCTTCCAAAAATAAATGCCGAGCCGAGTCCAAAAAGAGCGGTTATGGCAAGATAAACAACTCCTTGAGGCAAGGTGTAGTTCCAAACAAAGAATGCGATCGGGACATGAATCCCTGTCCAAAGAACTGCTTGAATTATATTTGCCCCCCAATCCCCTCTCATCACACTTGCCAACCTGCTATAGATGTATCCCCTAAATGCCGTCTCCTCGGAAAACGCTGTCGCGAAAGAAAGACCCAAAGATGACATTAAAGGAAGACTCCCAATGTTTGCAGCAAAATTTAAGTGTCCGTATTTTAAATAGTTAGTCAAAAGTCCTTCTATAACAAACACGCTTCCCAGGCCCAGGGAAAGATAAATAGCAGGAAAAAGATTTTTAAGAGTAATTCCGAGAGAGGTTAAACCTTCCCTCTCTTTATGTAAAAGGTAAATAAGCGGAAGAAGCCAAATAACCGGTTTAATAATCAATTCTTCTACATCGTCGGGAAATTGAAAAAGAAATCTATAAAATGCCCAAACAATAATCAGATAGGTAGCATATATAGTAATATCTTTAATTATCGAAGTTTTGGTAAGCTTGGCAGCCATATTATTATTATATTATAACTTACATCCGGCAAACGCTTCATCAATTGCGGAAACAATCATATTAACCCTTTCGATTGCCTCCTCGAAAGTTATTGTATTCTTTTCATTAGGAAACCAATGGAAAGTTAAATTCCGGCAAATTCTCCAGGTTTCCCACAAATCATTAGCCAACTTCTCTCCGCCACAGTACTTAACTACCTTACCGTAAACCTCCTGTACTCTTATCTCTTTGGGGAGGGAGGGATTTAGAGACTTTCCAATCCTGAAGTGTTTGCCAAAATAATCTTCCTCTGTAATAAATTTAAGATCCAAAAACATCTTTTTTAGAAAACCCTCATAAGCCTTGGCGGCTGGGAAAACTACAAACGCATAATCATCAAATTCCCTTGCTCCCCCGGGCAGATCTGCCCCCCAGCTTTTAATAGTAGATATTAAAAACATTGAGGTCCCAAAAAGTTTTTGGAGATCCTCTTCAAGGTAACTCCACCAAACTTTTTGTTGAAGGACTTCCATAGGATATAATTTAACCCATGAGGAACATTTTTGCAAAAATTGGGCAATTTTTTAAAAACCAAGTCACTACGGCAAGAGGAAGAAAAAGATTAATTTTCCTGGTCATCGTAACAGGAACGCTTCTTTACCTTTTCTGGGGAATTCCGCTTCCAATTAACCTTACAAATAGTCAACCAGTATCTACCAGAATATTGGACCGAAATGGAAAACTGATTTATGAAATTTATACCGACAAAAGAAGATCTCCAATAAACTTGTCAGACCTTCCAAAATACGTTTCTGAGGCAACAATTTCTATTGAAGACAAGGATTTTTATAAACACCAGGGTCTCTCCTACACGGGCATCGCCCGTGCTCTTTTCAATACTATTTTCAAACACCAAACCCAGGGAGGTTCAACTATTACTCAGCAGCTTGTAAAAAATGCACTTCTCTCCGACGAAAGGACTATCAGAAGAAAAGCCCAGGAACTTATTTTAACAATGATTGTTGAAGGCATTTACACAAAAGGTCAAATTTTGGAAACTTATTTAAACACTATCCCCTACGGCGGAACCACATATGGAATCGAGGAAGCTAGTGAAACTTATTTCAATAAATCGGCCAAGGATTTGGATTTGGCTCAGGCCGCCCTTTTAGCAGGACTTCCCCAACGCCCTTCAACCTATTCGCCTTTTGGAGCCCATCCGGAGCTTGCAAAGAGCAGACAGGAAGAAGTACTAAAACAGATGGTCGCCAATAAGTACATCACCCAGGCCGAAAGTGATGCTGCGGATAAAGAACCTCTTACTTATGCTAGCATCTCCCCTCCCCAAGCCCCCCATTTTGCGCTCTGGATTAAGGAACAGTTGGCAGATAAATATGGTGACAAAATAGTTGAACAAGGGGGTTTAAGAGTCTACACAACACTCGATCTAGATATTCAAAATATGGCACAAGCCACAGTTGCAACAGAGGTCGGAAAACTTAAAAAACAAAAAGTGGGTAACGGGGCTGCAATCGTCACAAATCCGTCAACCGGGGAAATACTGGCCATGGTCGGATCAAAGGATTATTTCGCAACGGACGAAGACGGAAAAGTGAACGTTATTCTTGCAAGCCGTCAACCGGGTAGCTCCATCAAACCGCTTAATTATGCACTCGCCATCAGGGATCAAAAAATAACTCTTGCCACAGCTTTAGTGGACGCTCCCACCTGCTTCTTGGTGCAGGGCCAAAAAGACTATTGTCCGGTTAATTATGACGGAACTTTCCATGGTCTGGTGGAGGCCCGGTTTGCACTTGGTAGTTCATATAATATTCCAGCTGTAAAGGTGTTGGCACTCAATGGACTTGATAATTTTATTACCTTCGCGACACAAATGGGAATCACAACTTTTACAGACCCCTCACAATATGGGTTGTCCCTTAACTTGGGCGGCGGCGTATTAAGGCCTTATGATATGGCAGTGGGCTACGGTGTGCTTGCAAATGGTGGAATTAAACAACCGCTTATCGCAATTACTAAGGTAACCGATTGGAAAGGTAATGTTTTGGAAGAGACCAATCCGCAAAAACTAAAATTAACGGGCAGTCGGGTACTTGATTCTTCTGTCGCTTTTTTGGTTTCCCATATATTGCTCGATAACAATGCCAGATCTGCAGCTTTCGGCCCAAGCTCTTACTTAAATGTTGCAGGGCATCCTGAAGTTTCCGTAAAAACCGGTACAACAAATGACAGACGCGATAATTGGACAATTGGTTATTCCGCTGATGCAGTCGTTGTCGTTTGGGTCGGAAATAATGATAACGACCCAATGAGTGGTGCGGTCTCCGGAATCTCCGGAGCTTCCCCAATTTGGAATAAAGTAATGAAAGCTACACTCGACAAGGCAGAAAAAGGCGCTTACGACGCAGCTGAAACCGGACACGCCTGGCCTCATCAACCGGACGGAGTAGTCGGGGCCACAGTTTGCGCAGACACGGGAGGTCTTCCGGGAGCCGATCCTGCAAATCCGGGATGCCCCACCAGATTTGAATACTTTCTGGAGGGAACCATCCCAACGGCTCAGCTTGTAACAAATAAAGATGTTTCTATAAATAATGCCACGGGCCAACTTGCAGGACCAACCGATCCCCCGGATCAGGTTCACACCGAAAACAAACCAATTTATACTGATCCGGATGGCGCAATGTATTGTATGAGTTGTCCGATTGCTTCAGAATCTGCCAAAATAAAATATCCTCTTCAAAAGTGATAGAATACCCCAATGGCTAAGCGAGCCTCAACTAGCCTTGCCCCAATTAAAATCCTAGCTTGGGTTCTCGCGTCTATCGGCAAACCAATTTATTTCCTTCTATCCCATATTGTTCTTACACTAATTTTTGTCTTTTATATACTTGGCCACACAATCCACCTGCTTTTTGTGAAAGTCTCCAAGAAGAAGATTCGTTTTCCTAAAATCAGATTTCCGTCCATAAAAAATGTTTTCAAACTCGAAGGTTTAAGGATATCCCTCTTCGAGCTAAGGATAATTTCCAGAGCAAAGAAGCTGTTTATACGCAAAATTACAAGGTTTCAAAAACTTCAACTCAAAATCCGCATTAGATTCTTCGTCGTCTTTTTTGCACTTTTCTCCTTAATTCTTTATTCATATTTTACTATTTTTAGAAATTTACCTTCCCCAAAACAACTTGGAACAAGAGAGCCCCAAGTCTCTACTAAAATTTATGACAGAAACGGAAATCTTCTTTACAAAATTTACAAAGATCAAAATAGAACCATCGTTCCTTTGTCTCAAATTCCCATACATGTCCGTCTTGCAACTCTTGCCGCGGAGGATGCAGAATTTTACAACCACCCGGGCTTCTCGATAAAAGGTATTGCTCGCGCATTCATGCAGGATATTCAAACCGGTTCCCTCCAGGGGGGTTCGACTATTACTCAGCAACTTGTTAAAAATGTTCTCCTTTCCCCTGAAAAAACCGTGACCCGCAAAATTAAGGAGATTGTTTTATCTATTGAGGTTGAGGCAACGTACACCAAGGATCAAATTCTTGAAATGTATTTAAACCAAATCAGCTACGGCGGAACGGCTTACGGAATTGAGGAGGCGGCCGCACAATACTTTGGCCGCGATGTAAAAGATATTGATCTCGCTGAAGCCGCATATCTTGCGGGCCTCACCAAAAGCCCAACAGCCTATTCGCCATACGGACAAAATCCTGAAGCGGGGTTTGAACGTCAGCGCGAAGTACTGCACTTAATGGTGATTAATAAATTCATTACCCAGGACCAAGAATCTACCGCCAGAGAGGAAAAATTAACTTTTGCACCCAACAGAAGCGAGATTAAAGCTCCACATTTTGTGATGTATATCAGACAATCTTTGGTCGATAAATATGGAGAAGAGATGGTTGAAAAAGGAGGACTTGAAGTTATTACCAGTCTTGACCTTTCCATCCAGGAAATGGCCGAGCAGATCGTAAAAACGGAGGTCGATAGCCTTAAGGGTTTAAATGTTGGAAACGGTGACGCCCTCGTACTTAATCCCCAGACAGGAGAAATTCTGGCCATGGTTGGATCGAAGGATTACTTCGATACGGAAAGTGACGGGAACGTTAATGTAACCCTAAGACTTAGGCAACCGGGAAGTTCAATTAAAATTATTAATTACGCCTACGCTCTCTCCCACGGATACACTCCGGCCAGTATTATTGATGATTCACCAATTACTTACGTAACTCCCGGCACTACTCCATATACACCGGTAAATTATGACGGCCAATTTAGAGGGCATATTACTCTAAGAAGCGCCCTCGCACAAAGCAGAAATATTCCCGCGGTTAAAGTACTAGCCTCATATGGAGTAAGTAATATGATAACCCAAGGGACTGAAATGGGAATCACCACATGGAACGACCCAAGCCAATACGGATTATCTTTAACACTCGGGGGCGGCGCAGTAACGGCACTGGATTTATCTAAAGCCTACGCAACGCTAGCAAATAGCGGGGCGCGCCCGGATATTATGCCTATTCTCCAAGTCAAGGACTACAAAGGAAAAGTTTTGGAGAAGAATTCTCCAAACACTACCCAAGTATTGGACCCAAGGGTTGCATTCACTCTAACCGATATTTTGAAAGACAATAATGCCCGTGCCCCTGAGTTTGGATATAACTCATACCTCGTTATAAAAGATCATCCCGAAGTGGCAGTTAAAACAGGAACAAGTAATGATCTTAGGGATAACTGGACGGCGGGATATAATCAAAACTTTTTGGTCCTTACATGGGTTGGAAATAACAACAACGCCCCAATGAGCCGGATTGCTTCAGGAATAACCGGGGCCTCTCCCATTTGGAATAAAATTATGTCGACAGTTTTAGCCAACCAACCTTCAATAGACTGGAAGGCCCCGGACGGAATGAGTAAAGTTAATATTTGTTCCATTACCGGTACACTCCCCTGTGATAGTTGTCCGACACGCCAGGAGTGGTTTCTGGATGAGGCAAGACCTACCAAAGCCTGCACACTCGAGCAGATTCAAAAAATAACAAATCCAAGTCCAAGCCCAACACTTATTCCAAATCCGATTCTCGAAAATGGGGCTTCAACAATCAGGCACTAGGTCCGTTAAGCTGAAACCTCCTTGTGCTATTCAAGTTCCTTAAACTGAAAGTTCCTTATAAAGGAGGTAAGAAGGAAGCATAAATAAAGCTCCCGCCAAAGCAACCAAGGCCGACCCAATTCCAAAAGGAATCACCGAAACTACACCTCCGGCAAGTCCGGAGAAAAGTCCAAAGATAAAAAGTCTCCCAAAGACCGCCCAGAATTTTCCTTTAACAAGTTCGCGGCTTTTACCCATCGAGGCTTTTGCTCCCAAACCTTTATCAATAAAAACGAAGTTGGAAAAAGAAAGCCAAACACCAAAGATTATTCCGGGAATAATCAACAAAAGAACCCCGCCAAGGGTGGCTAAAAATACTAAGGTCACAAGGATAGAAAATTTCCAGAGATTTTTCCAGGCAAAGACAAAGGTCTTTTTGACATCAAGTGGCTCCTTGTCAACAACTCTTTTTATGGCAGATATCCCCGCTGCCAAAGTTAAAAGATAAACAAACAAGTATAAAATATTAACTAAAACAACGACACCAATAAGGGGGGTAGATTTTACATCTCCCTGAAAATAGAAAAGGATTTGAAAAGGTATTAGAAGTAGATAAATTGAAGCAAAATAAACAAGATTTTTCTTTTCAAAGAAAACCTTGAACGAATCTTTAATTAATTTAACCGGCGAAGAAAGTTTTTTCACCTGTATTCGAGGTTATTGTACACTATTCTCAACGTCGTAAACATCTTTAGATACTTTAGGAAAAAGAATATCTGCATCGTGGGCAGTAATTCCGTTCCCCATAATAACTAAAATGTAAGGATTTTTAGTTAGTACTATTCCCCCATCAGCCATTACTCCCGCATCCTGACCAAACTTATGAGCAACAACTACGCCTTTCGGAACGCCGGCAGTAATCCAGTTTTCATAAATTGTATTTTCCAAAAATTCCAAGATTTCATCGCGATCTGTTTGATTCACCAAATTTCCATTCCAAAGCTTTTGCAAAAGGAGCTTAATATCATTGGGTGTTGTGTCCCCTGTGTCAATATCTGTATTCTTCATTCCGATTTCTGTTAAATAATCCTTGAGGGCAGATTCTCCCACAACTTCTTTGATAACTTTATAAGCCGTCCTATCCGAATCCTTTCCCATATACTCTGCAAGCTCTCGGTAGGTATAAATTGTCCCAACTTTTGCCGTATATAAAACTCCGGAGCCGGAAACTTTATCAGCACTCTTTAATGTGTATTTTGTACCGAGATTAAGGGTCCCGTCCTCCGACATTTTATACATTAAAACCATTAATGGTAGTTTAAGAAGCGAGGCTCCCTGAAATTTTCCGTCGCTGCTCACGCCGTAACTCACGCCATCATCAAGTCTAAGAACGGTAAATCCGTAAAATCCGGAAAGCGGCTTTACTTCGTCATTGAAAAATGAGATAGCGGCTTGGGCTTTTTGATCGTTTTGGGAAGCATCACCCTTTTGACCAATCTCAATTATCTCCTCGCCAAACGGATTTTTGAGATTGATCTTGGAAATAGTAATCTTAGGAAGTCCGGGGAACTTAAAGTCATGGGAAAAAAGAAACATACCGGCAGCCAAAATTGTTGTGACAAGGAAAAATCCTAAAATAAGCATTCTTTCCTTCTTCCCCCAGGGTTTAGGAGGCTCTTTTCTCTTTCTTTTGTTCCTAGGATTTAGGTCCCTAAACTTTCTGGTCAGTTTTCTGTCCTTTAACTCTTCTTCCTCATTAAAACCCTCCTCATCAGAATAACCGCCTTCGGCGTCAAACTCTTCTTCTTTTTTGTTCCTTCCGAAAAGTCCCATGAATCTATTTTAGCAGAAGTCACTTTCTTCTTTTCTCCCAAACCGCTTCATCAACCAAATTTTGGGGTTTTGTGCCGGCGAACGTATCAAGAATTGCGGCAACAGCCTGCTCCCCCATTTTCCATCTTGCCTCCCAGGTGGCACTGGCGATATGTGGGGTGGTAATTACATTCGGCATATCAATAAGTTCCGGTCTAATGTTGGGTTCGTTATCGAAAACATCCAGGGCCGCCCCCGATAAATGACCATGACGTAAAGCTTCCACAAGATCATTCTCGTCTACAATCGGTCCGCGTGCTGTATTGACCAAAAAAGAACGATCCTTCATTTTTGCTAACGCCTCTCTATTTATCATGTGGCGTGTCTCATCTGTAAGAGGAACATGTAAAGTAACAACATCAGCCGTTTTGAGAAGTTCATCAAGTTCGCAAAACTTTATTCCCATCTTTTCTTCAGCTTCAGTATCTCTTGTATGCTTGTTATAAATTATGTTCATTTTATAACCAATGGCTCGCCGCGCAACCATAGTACCTATCCTCCCAAGACCAATTATTCCTAACGTTTTTCCTATAATGCTATGTCCCAGAAAAATATCCGGTTCCCAACCGCGATAGGCACCCTTTCGGGTAGCTTCATCTGCCTCTACTATTCTCCTGGTAATTGCAGAGATTAACGCCCACGTGTGCTCGGCCACCGCTTCATTCACTTCATCGCTTGGTGTATTAGTAACCAAGATTCCTCGATCGGACGCCGCTTTTGTGTCGACATTATCAAAACCCACCGCATAATTGGAAATTATTTTTAGTTGAGGCCCAATTGCATCCATTAAGTCCGCATCGATTCGATCGGTAAGAAGAGAAAGAAGTGCATCTACCCCTTTTGATTTATTGAGAAGCTCCTCAGGGGTAAGGGATCTACTAAATTCGGAAATAACAACTTCGTTTCCATTAACTTTAAGTTTTTCTAATGAATCCCCAGGAATTTGTCTTGTCACAAAAATTTTCATGGTAATTGAGTCACAGCCACACCGCTGCTTTTTCCCCGTTCCAGCCAAACGGGCATTTCGGAATCCTTCAAAAGACCCTTCTGACTTCCAGTATAGCCTATTACTGATGCTGAATTACAGGTTCCCCACAAAAGAGCTTCGTCTAAAGTTTTGCCATGAATGAGGGCTGATAATAAGCCAGACCCAAAAGCATCCCCCGCCCCGGTTCTTTCGTAGGCATCAACAGGAAGTACTCCAACTTTATAGAATTTACCATTAATAGAATCGTAGGCAATTACCCCGGCCGGCCCGTCCGTAATTACACAAATTTTTGGGCCAAGTTTATTTAATGCAATCAAAAGCTCCCTGTCTTTCCCCGCCGATTCGCCAAAATTTGTTAATTTTTCCGCTTCTTCCCTGTTAACCGAGATCAAATAGGAAAGCTGCATTATCCCTTCAATGTTTTTATATTCACTCCTTAGCTGCCAGCTCCCGGGATTAAAAGCCAGTTTGACTCCCGGATTGGCCTTCAACCAATCAATCATATGATTGTAAAAAGGAAGAAAACTCTCCCCCAAGCTGGTTAGGTAAACCCAAGGGGTAACAGGAAGTTTTACAGGAAATTCATAAGAACGGGGGGCGTGATAAACAAAAATCGTTCGCTCCCCCGAATAATTAATAATGGTTGAATAATTGGAAACAGTCCCCGGCTGTTGAATTATATAGGTCGGGTCTACTCCCTCATTCTTAAGCCTCCCAACTATCATCTCTCCAACACTGTCCTGTCCTAAAGTTAAAACTATCGCGGTATTAACACCCAGTCTTTTTGTTCCAACGGCATTATTTGCGGCATTTCCACCAATTGAAAACTCCAAATTTTTAACGGGAATTTTGTCACCATAAGAAAAGGCAATTAAACATTCTTTTGAATCCAATCGACACATTGTTTCACTCTCGAGCGGAGTCATAAAAGTGTCAATCGAAGCATCGCCGATACTCAATAAATCAAAGTTGTCCATTTCTTGCTTTTGAAACCTTCTCAAGTCTCGTCAATAGTACTTTTTGAGCCATTTCAATATTTTCACTTTTACCCCTCCATTCACTCAATGCATCGTGTTGAAGAGCGCGGGCGTAGGAAAAAGAAAGTTTCCAAGGATCCCCTTTTGACAAATCTTCAATTTTATCCAGATATTCAACCGCATCATCGTAACTTTGCCCCCCCGAAAGGAAAACTATCCCGGGAACTTCTGGCGG
>Ga0187886_1001379_pt1 | contig 22386 bp, 22 predicted proteins | sample June2016WEW_20_1_FD_133001 | JGI IMG/M metagenome (GOLD analysis project Ga0187886, IMG submission 133001) | Peatland microbial communities from SPRUCE experiment site at the Marcell Experimental Forest, Minnesota, USA - June2016WEW_20_150 | ecosystem: Environmental > Terrestrial > Soil >... | reverse complement strand
TTCCAAGTTTTGATATTTTCTTGGATATCTGCTTCCGTAATTCTTTTCCGTGCTTCTCCCCTTTGGGAAGGGTCACCTACTAAAACTGTTCCTGTTCCAAAAAGGAGAATTGCTTCGTGACCTAAATCCGCAAATTCCTGAAGTTTACGAAGAGGAATAGTGTGCCCAAGATGAAAGCGACTTCCGGTTGGATCAATCCCTAGGTATAGGCGAATTTTTTTCTCTTTTAGCAGTTTTTCCAAAGATTCTGAGGAAGGATAAATTTTATCTACTCCTCGCTTCAGAACTTCTTGGATAGAATTTTTTCCCATTCTTTAGGAGAATTCTAACAAATCGGGATGGGAAAGGGACGGATTTATGGTAAAATTCCCCAGTGCGATCGAGAAAATACCTACCAACGGGGGCCCATCCCTGGGGAACTGGGAAAAGCGGAATTTTGACTAAAGTCACTGCCCCAATTAGAGCAATTTTAAGGTTCTTACTAAGAGGTGTTAGAGCGCTTTTTTCTGTACCGTTAAATCTTTTAGTTGGTTTACTAGCGAAAATTCCAATTTTTAAAGGATTGAAAAATCATGCTCATCGTGGTCCTCTTTACTGGATGACTGTTGTAGCAACGGTTTTCCTGATACTTATTATCTTTTCCTCGGTAGCGTTAGGAGCATTGATGATCTACTTCTCAAAGGATTTACCTTCTCCAGATCGTCTAGTAGATCGAAAAGTTTCACTTTCAACCAAGATTTATGACCGTAATGGAAAGCTACTTTATGACGTTTACGGAGATGAGAATCGCACTCTGGTTACGTTGGATAAAGTTCCTGAAGTAATGAGGCAGGCAACTATTGCAATTGAGGACAAGAATTTTTATAGCCATCACGGGTTCGACCTGACAGGAATGCTCCGGGCTGTATATAACATTATCTTTAAGCATGAGCTTCAGGGGGGATCTACATTAACCCAACAGCTTGTTAAAAATACCTTGTTAACAAACGAGAGGACAGTTGTGCGCAAGATCAAGGAGTTTATCCTCTCAGTTCAAATTGAGGCGCGTTATAGCAAGGATGAAATTCTTCAGATGTACTTCAACGAAACCCCTTATGGAGGAACGGCGATTGGAATTGAGGCTGCCGCCGAGAATTATTTCGGTAAAAGCGTTTCCAAACTTACTTTACCGGAAGCAGCCCTCCTCGCAGGTCTTACTCAATCACCTTCCCAATACTCCCCATACCGTAACCCGGAGCTAGCTAAAGAGCGGCAGAAAGAAGTTCTATTGAGAATGCGCGAGGAGGGATACATTACTGCGGAACAGGAACAAGCAGCTGAGAATGTGAAGTTGAAATACAAGCCAGAGGGGTCTCAAATCCGTGCCCCCCACTTTGTAATGTACGTGAGAGAGCTTTTGGCTGAGCAGTACGGAGAAACTATCCTAGAGACGGGAGGATTGAGAGTGACAACAACTTTAGATCTTAATATGCAGGAAAAATTCCAGAAAATCGTCACAGATGAGATCGCTAAGGATCGTATCTTCCGTGTTTCAAACGGAGCGTTACTTGCAATGGATCCGAAGACAGGAGAAATTCTTGCAATGGTTGGGTCCAAAAATTACTTCGCTAAAGATATTGATGGCCAATTTAACGTTACAACCTCTACGTCCCGACAACCAGGATCATCAATCAAACCAATAATGTATGCAACAGCATTCAAACAAGGATTTTCCCCGGCTACAGTATTAATTGGTGTCCCTACTACCTTCAAAATGGGTCCTGGGCAACCTCCATATAGGCCTCAAAACTATGCGAATAGGAATTACATGATTCTTCCTATTCGTAAAGCTCTTGGAAATTCTCTAAATTTGCCCGCTGTCAAAACGTTATCGCTAATCGGTGTGGACAATTTAATTGCTACCGCCCACGATATGGGAATCACTACCCTTAATGAACCTGGACGGTACGGAATTTCCTTAACTCTTGGAGGAGGGGAGGTAAAGATGTTGGATATGGCGACCGCCTTTTCCGTATTTGCTACAGAGGGATTAAAACACGATCCAGTAGCAATCCTTAAAGTCACTGATAGCAACGATAAGGTTCTAGAAGAATTTCAGCCTAACGATGGAGTAAGGGTTTTGTCCGAGCAGGTTGCCTACCTGATCGATAGTATTATTTCTGACTCTAACAACCGTACTCTCACTTTTGGTGCAGGGAATCAGATGGGGTTGTACATCCCAGGACATACCGTAGCTGTAAAAACTGGAACAACAAATGACAACCGAGATAATTGGGCAATCGGATTTACTCCAGCCCAGCCTAATTCTCCTGTGTCAATTACAATCGCTTCTTGGATTGGGAATAACGACAACTCACCAATGAACCCCAACTTTTTTGCTGGTTCGGCTCGAATTTGGAACCAAGCAATGGTTTGGTACCTTAATGGCAAGCCGGATGTAGGCTTCGTTCGGCCAAAAGGTATTGTTACAGGTACAGTAGATGCTCTTTCCGGTATGGCTCCTGGTCCTTATACGCAAGCAACCCTTAAAGATATCTTCATCGAAGGTACTGTCCCAACTACTCCTGATAATTGGCACGAACGTCTCTCAATCTGCAAACCAGACGGTCTTTTGGCTTCGGACGCTTGTAAAGCGGCAGGTCAGGCAACAGAACGAAACTTCATCCAAATTAGAGCGGAGAAACCCGAGTGGCAACATGACGTGGATATCTGGGTAGCAAAGGCTTACCCGAAGTACAAGTACCCCCAGTACTACCCACCAAAAACTGTCTCTACGCTCTGTTTTGATAGTGGGGGAAATACAACCCCATGTTCTGATTTGAGTGCAGGACCGTTAATAAGTGGAACCTCTTTTTACCAGTACGATACCGATAGTTCCGTCGATAAAGAGAGTTTACCGACGAGTTTTGAGGTTAGAGTTACTGTTACTAAGCAAAACAACACTACAATTGAAGGAGGAAGCACGACGACAGGTGTTTGGTTTTCTCTAATTGATAATTCTTGGTGTGATTCACATGTCGATGCCTGTAATTTAGGTCCTCCCTTAGGTACGGAAGAAAGAAGTAGTACTAGCTGTAACAGCTCATGTATTTATAACTCTAAGGAAGTTGGAACGTTTAAGAATATTGCTCCAGGGACGTATACTCTTAGGATAGAGGCTAATGATACTGGGGGTGGAAATACAATTTACACTATCCAGATTGTCGTTTTAGGACCCTAACTTCTGAGAACTCCCCCACTTTTTTGAATTCTTGATTCGATGGATTTCCGTAAAGGTATAATTTCTTCCGTAGAGAGTACGTTCTCCTCTGATTGAAAGGTTATCTTTAAGGTTACAGAACGCTTACCTTCCTTAGTAGTAAAATGATCGGCGAGTTCTATATCTCGTATTAGTTTTGAAATTTCTCTAAGTTGCTTAATTAAATTACCAAGTTGATGTTCTTGAGAAAGAGTGAAAGAATACTCTTCGTAAATTTCCTGGAATTGAGAAACTTCTGTGAATACTCCCCACTGCTGAGCAAGTTCAGTAAGCTTTTCAAAATCAATTTCAAGTACACCCACCCCCCGAATTTCAAAGGATTTAGAGAGGTGGGGATGTAGCGTTCCTAAAAAACCTAAAGTCTCCTTATCTACTTTAATCTCTGCTGCTTCTACGGGATGGAAAAAACCATTTTTTGCGGATACGAGCTCAACAGATAGATGAGTTCTCTTAGCAATAGCCTCAAGGATACCCTTTATTTTTAAGAAGGGGTTTTCCTCTCCCCAAAGAAGTACCCCCAGATGAGAGACCTCCCTTTCCTTGGGATACACTCTCTCAAGCTCAAAGATCCCCCCGGTACTTTGCCGGATAGAATTCTTCTTTGCAACTTCCAGAAGTGAAAAAAGAAGATTAGGACGCAAGTACTCGGCTTCGGGAGATATGGGATTGCGTAGGCGTAGTAGGTTCTTCTGGTCTAGATGTTGAAGAGATTGTGTAGAAACAAAGGGAAAACTCTTTGTTTCGTAAAACCCGAGATTTCCTAAAAGCGTTTTAATTCGCCCTCCCCAAATCCCCCGCTTGTCTACCAATGCGCCTCCTAAAACAGTCTGGATCGGCCTTGGGGAAACGTTTTCATACCCGTGAATTCTTAGAACTTCCTCAGCTACATCCTCTGGAATCCTAATATCCTCTCGAAAATAAGGGGGCCAACAGAGAAGTCCTCTTTCTGATGCCATTACCTTAAATCCTAAACGTTCAAGGTAGTTTCGGGCCTTTGAAAGAGGAATAGCTTCCCCAGCGATTGCAGTCAATTTTTCGTGTGTAAGTCCAACTGAGTATGGTTCGGAATCCTTTTCTCCTAGAGAGGAAAACTCAGTTACCTTGCCCTTTCCGTAGAGCTGGTATAAGTCAATAATTCTTCCTAAAGAAATAAAAAGATTTTCTGAAGAGAGGGAATGTTCAAATCGGTTACTTGCCTCTGAGCGTAATCCCAATCTGCGCGCGGTCTTACGAATCGCAATAGGGTCAAAAATTGCCGCTTCGAGCAGGATTTCTGTAGTTCCCTGATCCACTTCTGTATCTTCACCACCCATCACTCCGGCAATCGCAATTGGTCCTTTCTGATCAGCAATAACGATATCCCCCTGGGAAAGGTTGCGATCTAATCCGTCTAGAGTTTTAATTGTTTCTCCACTCTTGGCATACCGAACTTTGATAGAGAGGGTAGAATCACGGCGCGCTATTTTTTCAGCATCGAAAGCGTGGAACGGTTGACCATATTCAAGCATCACATAGTTCGTTAAGTCAGCCCAAAGGTTGTTAACTGAGCGCATCCCAGCTGCATCCAGACGTTCCTGTATAAAACTGGGAGTAGATTTATAATTTAGACTAGAAATCCTTGCGAGTGTGTAAAGCCTGGAAAGCTTCTTGTTGCTCTCCACCCTTAATTCCTCAATATGCGCTGGTGGTTTAAATTTTTCTCTGGCATTTTTAAGCCGTAAATTATATAAAGTCGCAAGTTCTCTCGCTACACCCAAAATTGAAAGTAAGTCTCCCCTATTGTAGGTCACATCTAGATCCAATATAGACTCAGAACCAGTTTTTTTGATTCCCTTAACTCCAATTACAGATAGAGAGAGATCCTGTGCGACGACTTCCGGAGACTTGCGAAGATTGACAAATTCTTTGAGCCAAGAATACGGTACTTCCATAATCTTTAAAACTGGCGCAGGAAACGCAAATCCCCTTCGTAGAAATTACGGATATCATTAATCCCCTGTTGGATCATTAAAACGCGATCTACCCCGAAGCCCCAGGCAAGCCCCGAGTACTCTTTTGGATCAATTCCTCCGTTGCGTAAAACTTGAGGATGGACCAAACCCGCCCCCGCAATCTCAAACCATCCCTTAAAGCCACATATTTTGCATCCTTTTCCCTCACAGAAAGGACAAAGCGCATCTACACCTACCCCTGGTTCAACAAAAGGATAGTACTTGGGCCTAAAGCGCGTTTGTGTTTTTTCTCCAAAGACCTTCTTTAGAAATAGATCTGATAGGAAACGTAAGTGCCCCATAGAAACATCCCGATCTACATAAAGTACCTCAAACTGAGTAAAGGTGTGGCTATGGTGGGGATCAACATTCTCATAGCGGAAACAAAGGTCAAAAGTCATCACTCTGATTGGGGGTTTGCGCTTGCGCATTTCCCGAACTTGCATATTTGAAGTATGTGTACGGAGTAGTCGGCCATCTTCTAAATAAAGCGTATCCCAAAGATCACGAGCAGGGTGTTCTCGAGGAATATTCAAGAGATTAAAATTGTAATCGTCGCTTTCCAAATGTGGAGCATAAACCTCTTCAAATCCAAGTTGAGTAAAGGTTTCACAAATTAAATTATGAAATTGTGTTAAAGGATGGGTTGTGCCAAGACGAGGTGCATCTCCGGGGGCGGTGATATCAAAAACTTCCCTGCTAGCTTTCCTTAGAGATTCTGCCTTTAGTTCTTGATCTTTTTTGGCAACCGCTTCCTCTATTTTTCTTTTAACCTCATTAATAAAGATGCCTGCCTTTTTACGATCCTCCTGTCGGGGAAGCTCAGGAATCTCAGCGAGGAGTTGATTAACTGTGCCATTCCTACCCAAATATCGAAGGCGAGTATTTTCCAAATTTTCTAGAGTGATGGACTGAGAAATCTCTGCTAGTGCGGTCTTTTCAACCTCAGAAATGTTCATTTTTTGAGCGTTTTCTCAACCAGATTTTTGAAAGCTTCGGGTTCCTCCAAAGCAAGCTGAGCCAAAATTTTACGATCAAGGTTGATTCCTGTTTTTCTTAAAATGTTCATAAAACGGCTATAGCTTATACCATATGTGGAGAGTGCTGCGTTTATTCTCGTTATCCAAAGGGAACGTATATCTCTTCGGCGCAGCCTTCTACCCACATAAGCATATTGACCCGCGTGAAGCACTGCTTCTTTAGCCCGACGATACTGGCGGTGTTTAGCACCGCGGTAACCTTCCGCCATTCGCAAAATCTTTCTGTGCCTTCTATTTGTGATACTTCCTTTTGCTTTTGCCATCTTTATCTTAAACTCCTAAAACCTTATTTAGCCTTTTTCTGTCAGGTCCCGAAAGAGTTCCTAATCGCCTTGCTTTACGTGAAAAGCCAACCCTTTCCTTATAGCGCCAATGTTTCCGTCCCCCGCTTAAATGAAGAACATTACCTTTTTTAGTAATCTTGAATCGGTCTTTAATTGTTTTTGAAATCTTAAATTTAGGCATTTTTTCTCGGAGTGAGTGTAACCTCATAACCACGTTCCCATCTTTCGGGCTCCTTTTCCGGTTTACCAACTTCCCTAAGAAGTTCAATCATTTTTTTTAACTTTTCTACCCCAAGCTCTGGATGACTTAACTCACGCCCTCTAAAGACGACGGTTAATTTTACCTTATTGTTATCCTTCAAGAACTCTTCAGCACGCTCCGACCGCATCCTTAAGTCATTCTCACCAATGTTAGGTCTGATTCTAAGCTCCTTAAGCTCAGACCTCTTCTCCTTCTTACCGTTTGCGTGTTTCTCTCTCTCAAATAGCCATCTCTTGAGGTTCATTATTCGCACTACTGGTGGATTAGCTCCTGGAGCAACTTCCACTAAGTCCAAGCTTCTTTTACGGGCCTGTTCCAACGCTTCGGAGGTCGGCAAAATACCAACTGGTTTTCCATCCTCGTCAATCACACGAACCGTGGGAACGCGGATTGCTTCGTTGATATGATAAGAAACTTTACCTACCATAGATCTAAGGCACGGGATACGGATATCTCCCTAATTCTATCAGCAACTTCTCCTACTTTTTTGGTACCAAGATCGTTACCATTGCGCAATCTTAAAGCAACGGATTTGGCTTTTTCTTCGCGCTCTCCAACAATGAGCATATAAGGAATTTTCTTAAGTTGGGCATCTCTGATCTTGGCTTGCATTTTTTCATCCCGATCATTCAACTCAACCCGGATTCCCCTTTCTTCAATCTTTCCCAAAACTTCTCGTGCATACTTTGTAAACTTTCCGGAAATAGGAATTATAACCGCTTGAACCGGCGAAATCCAGACCGGAAAGGCTCCTCCGAAATGCTCAATAAGAACCATAAGAAATCTCTCAGGAGAACCAATGATCGCCCTGTGAATCATCACGGGCGTCTTCTCTTTCCCATCTTTGTCTACATATTTAAGATCAAAGCGTTTTGGCATAACATAATCGATTTGAATTGTAGAAAGTTGCCACTCTCGCCCCAAGCTGTCTGTAGCTAGTAGATCCATTTTAGGCGCATAAAAGGCTGCCTCTCCCGGAGCGTTGAAATGTTCAATCTTATTACGAATCATAATTTCTTCCGCCCACCTTTCAACTTTATCCCAAACCTTAGGATCCCCTAAGTAATCTCCAGATCTTTTCTTACCTCTGGTAGAAAGACGATAACGGTAGTGAAACCCATACGTTTTCATTATCTCCTTTGTCATTTCTAAAGCCCTATCAATCTCAGAATCAACTTGGTCCTCTCGACAAAAAATGTGGCAATCATCTTGTGAAAAGGATCTCACTCTTGCTAACCCGAGAAGTTCCCCAGGCTTTTCGTCACGGTAAAGCATTGAGAAATCAGTAAGGCGAATCGGAAGGTCTCGGTAACTTCTTGGCTGACTTGCATAGATTTGAGTGTGTTGTGGGCAGTTCATCGGCTTAAGATAAAATTCTTCCTTCGTGTAATTTGAGACAACTCGGAACATGCTCTCCTTGTACTTGTCATAATGACCAGAAATCTTGAATAGTTCAGCCCTGTTTATCTGTGGGGTCCAAACCTGAGCATACCCCTGCTTGGCTTGGATGCTTTCTACATGCTCATTTATCAAACGCCTGATGAGAGTCCCCTTCTGGGTATAAAGAGGGAGGCCTGCCCCTACTAAATCAGAAAAAGTAAACAACTCCAACTCTTTGCCAAGTTTGCGATGATCCCTCTCCTTCGCTAAGGAAAGTTGTTCGAGATAAGTATCTAGTTCCTGCTTGGTTGGAAAAACCGTTCCGTAGATCCGAACAAGCATCTTGTTCTTCTCGTTCCCTTTCCAATAAGCACCGGCAACAGAAAGGAGCTTGAAGTATTTAAGTGTTTCTTTGGGGTGGGAAACGTGTCCCCCGCGACATAAGTCTCGAAAGTTTCCAGATTGGTAAATGGTAATCTTCTCTTTAGTTTTGACAAGATCATTAATTAAATCTAGCTTGTAGGGGTTATCTTTAAACTCTTTTTTAACTTCGTTAGCAGATACTTCAACTCTTTTAAATTCGCTCCAAGATGGGGCGATTTCTCGCATTTTTTTCTCTATATTGGGTAGATCCTCTTCAGAGATTTTAATTTTGTCGAAGTCAAAGTCATAGTAAAAACCATTCTCGATTGGAGGTCCGATTGTCTTTTTAACTTCAGGCCAAAGCTGTTCAACCGCCGCTGCTAGAAGGTGGGCGGTAGAATGGCGTAAACTATCCAAATTCTTCTCTTCCACGGGATTAATGATAACAGAAAAATAAGAAAAGGTGGTGGGCGGTAGAGGATTTGAACCTCTGACCTCCTCAATGTCAATGAGGCGCTCTAAACCAACTGAGCTAACCGCCCACGATAGTTACTTAGATTATAAATGATTGAAAAATTAGAGGTCACTCAATGATCTTGTCAATAATGCCATACTTCTTGGCATCTTCTGGGGTCATGTTGAGATCTCGGTCAATGTCCTGCATAACCTTTTCTTTAGCTTGTCCTGTGTGCTTAGCCAAGGTTGCTGCATACAAATCTTTAAGGCGCAGGATCTCCTTGGCAGTGATCTCAATATCGGTTGCTTGGCCACCAGCTTGTCCAAGTGGCTGGTGGATATGTACCAAAGCGTGCGGAAGAGCCAGTCTCTTTCCTTTATTTCCGGCCGCAAGAATCAACGTTGCGGCAGATGCAGCCATTCCTACTGCAATTGTCGAAACTGGAGTATGAAGCTGAATGATCGTATCGTAGATTGCAAATGCCGCATAAGCTGAACCACCAGGAGAATTAATGTACATTTTTATTTCCTTTTTGGGATCTTGCTGTTGTAGTAGTAGAAGCTGGGCAATGATCACATTTGCAAGGGCATCAGTAATAGGGCCCGCTAAAAAAACAATCCTCTCCTCTAACAAGCGTGAGAAGATATCGTAAGCGCGTTCTCCCCGAGATGTTTGCTCAACAACAAATGGTACAGGGTATGAAGCCATATCTAGTTAATTATTAACCAATGCTTAGTGATTATCAAGTCGTTTTTGAACCTTCTGCAATCTTTAGCAAGTACTCGATTGTTTTGCGCTTCTTCAAAATATCTTCAAGGTAGGTTCTACCGCGTTTTTCCCTTAGTCCTACTCTGGTCTTTTCGTCTGGAGCAGCACTTATTGTGTCCTCAATCTCCTTCTCGGAAACAGTAATATTGGCATCTTTGGCGATCTGGCTTAGGATAAACTCGTCCTTAAGGTTGCGCTCGGCAATCTCGTGATATTCCTTTTGCAGCTCCTCTGCTTTCTTTCCTTGTGAAGAAAGATACTGCTCAACTGTTAACCCCAAAGAGTTTACCTGGTCAACCAGAGAAGAGAGCATTCTCTGTACTTCATAATCAATGAGAATATGGGGAATATCAATCCTCACCGTTTCTCGAAGCTTCTCTAGAACTTGCGCGGCGGTAATCTTCTCCTCTTTTCCAAGAGGCTTTCCCTCAGGCCCGTAAATAACTTTACCCTTCAATCCTTTTAGATTGTTCGTGTAACTCCCTAACTCCACTTGTGGTGCTTCTGTAGTACGGGCTTCGAAAACAAGATCCTCATCCTTCTTGAATGATTTAACAGTAACCTGTGGAGGAATAATTGGTCGTATATTGTGTTGAGAAATAGCTTCTGTGTAAGCTAAGGGGAAAATCTCCTGAAAAAGGGATTGGGAAAGAGCATCTTCATTGAGTTGTTTTTCTGCTAGATCGGGGGGAGCCTTACCAGGACGAAATCCGGGTAAATTCACCTCTTTGAGAGCCTCCTGTTTAACGCGCGAAAAAGTCTCCTTTATTTTTTCTGAAGGAATGCGAATAGTTAGGGTAATTTCCGAGTTTTTCCGATCTATCTGTGATTCAACCACGTTGTTAAAGACTTCCTAGCGGTTCCTCTTCTTCACCCTCCTCCTCCTTTGGCAGCATCTGTCCACCGCATTCTGGGCAAATGTCGTCCTCAGGTCCCTCATACCCGCACTCAACGCAAACAAAAACCTTCTCTTCACCTGCATTCTCGTCATCCATTTCCACAATTCATCACCTCCTTAGGATTAAAGCTACCCACCTTTTTAATGGATAGACTACCCCTTTGTCAATAGGGCGCATAAAAACACTGGCTGCTTGCGCGAATCGCACAACAATATCACGAGATGAAAGTAGCAAACTATGTTAAGAAGGTGTGATCCGTAAACCCTTAAAGAAATGGTGCCGGAGGAGGGAGTTGAACCCTCACGCCCGATTTAACGGGCCCGGGATCTTAAGTCCCGTGCGTCTGCCATTTCGCCACCCCGGCAACTCTAATCTATTTTACCAGCTCACTGATCTTCTCGCTTGAGGTATGTATCTTTTGTAGAAGCTTGTCTTTCTCTTTCCCTTCCAAAAACCTGGGCTGAAAAGGAGAGTCGATCTTTATCGGAAGAAACTCAATGTTAACCAGCTTACTCCCGTAAAATGTATACTTACCCACCATCCCCTCCTGTGTTTCCTGTGACCACATTTGATCAAAAACAAAATTTCCATGGGAGTAAACAATAGGATTACCCCGATAAAATTCTATCCCTTGAATCCAGTGGGGGTGATTCCCAACAACCAAATCTGCCCCACTTCTGATAGTAAAATGCGCTAAGTTAATTGGGTTTTCTCCAGCAGTTTTTGGAACGTAGGTGTACTCCTGACCCCAATGAAATTGAACTACAACTACATCTGCTGTACTCCTGGCCTTTTTAATTTGTCTGGTGAGAAAACTCCTGTCTATCTTTTTTCCTACAACGTCAAATCCCAGGAAAGCAAAGGTAACCCCCCTAACCTTTTTGAATCCGATTTGTTCTTCTCCAACAGCAACAAGATTATTTTCTCTAAGAATTTTACGCGTTTGATCCAGCCCCCCCTGCCCAAAGTTAAGAATATGGTTGTTAGCGATATTAACGACATCAACTCCCGCGAAGGTTAATCCCCTTACAAAGCGTGGATCACCGCAAAACGTCACGCCTGTTGTAATGATCGGGCACCCGGATAAAAGAGGTCCTTCTAAGTTAATAAGAGTTAAATCAGCATTGCGTAACGTACCTGCCACCTTTGCAAAAGCAAACGTAGGGTCGCCCTTACGGGCAAGGTTAAGTTCAACAGACCTTCCAGGAAGAACATCCCCGGTAACTAAAAGGGTGATTAGTTTACTATCAGCGGCGTGAGAAACGAATGAAGGCTCTGGGGAGAACACTTGTGCCAAATTAAGTTCGGGAAAATGGAAAGGAATGAGAGAGAAATTAAAAAGAAGTAGATAGGAGAGCAACCTAAATAGTAGCTGCAAAATCACCTCTCTATCTTAACAGAGAGAAAGTTTACTTTGGATTATAGTGCGGAAAGCTGATGAGCGTTAATGCGCTTGATCCAGTTCCGAACACTAATAGGCCAGTGGGAAGATTCTGCGTAAATATCCCCAACCTGTTCAATCGTCAGGTCACGGGTTCCAAACTTGTAGTACTTTTCGTACAGAGTACGTCCCACAGTCTCTATCGCTTGTCCAAAAGAGGAAAAACGAATTCGACCGCTACCCCAACCGAAAGGGTTATAAGTGCCAATAATATAGTGCAATCCAAAGGTAGATTCCGTCCCAGCAATAGCGGGCAAGAGACGCCAGTCCAGTCCGTAAGCGTCTGCAACAGAGATAAACTTTTTTGCATAGGGAACCAACGGAGAGGCATACTCAGCCAGAAAAGACGCTAAACGTGTTGGGCGGTCGTCAATCTTGGCTTCAACTTCCTTAACAACAGCCACAGGAGCAAAGACTATCTTAGTTTGAGCAAAAGGGGCCAAGAGGACAAAGAAGGCATAAAGATAAACCAACCCGTGACGATACATTTTAGAAGCGGTTTTACGCCACGAAAAAACCTCCCGCTTACGCGGGACCTTAAAAAGGGCCAGAAATTGGCGCTTTGCCTTAAAAATCATAAGGCCCAAGCAAACACGTCAGCCTTGGATATAATCTCAAGGTTGCCGCAATCTACCCAGGCGTCCTATAGTTTAGCATGGGAAAAATCTCAAGTCAAGTATTATGGGATAAAAAACCCACCGGAATCAAAAACCCGGTGGGTTAAATAAAGAGAAGTCAAGAAAGGAACTTCGATGTCGCTTCCACTACCCGAGTGTAATTTGCTAGAAGCTTTTGAACAAGCTCAGGATCCAGCTTGTCTGAGTCTCGGTAAACCTGTTTGTCCATCATCTGTGCTGGATCACCGTGTGGCCAGATCCGCCATGAATCGTTGTCAATGACATCCGCCACCAAGAGCTCCCCTGTTGCAACATCACAACCAGCTTCGATTTTAAGATCAACCAAAACTACGCCTTGCTTTCTCCAGGCATCCCTTAGGATAATAAATGTTCTTGAGAGAAGCTTTGAGAGCAGCTCAACCTCGTCGAAACTTGTTGGTATAAACGGCGTATTCCTTGGGAGATCGCCAAAGAAACTTTCCGGCGAAACTGGTTTCTTGGCATCGTAAAGCTTAAAGGAGTCTAAAACTTTATTCCAAATCATTAAGGGATCGTGTCGATGGTCGTCCTTCAGAAAAAACTCAACTACAGGAGTTTCAAATGCTATTCCGCTTGCGACATCGGGGTTGCGCTTCAGGTATGAGCCATAAGCAATTCCCCTTGCTACTAGCTCGATTGGTATCATGTAGCACTTGCGCGCAAGGAAAGAGGCTCCCTGAAGTTGCTTGGAAAAATGGGTTTTCACACCGTTCTTCTCAAGCAACGTAAAACAGTTACAAGTCATCTGATTACGTAGATCACCTAATCCGGGGATAACGTCGTGCTTTTCCCCATCCCCCGCAGTGATATCATCTTTCGTTACGACGATAACCAAGTCAAAAACATCCGTCGACCAAACAACCTTGGTTTTTCCTTCCGCTAGCTCTGTCCTCATAACGTAGGGCATCAAACACCTCCTTGTTCGGTTTTTCAAGTACAACTCAAGCCAAGAAGCTTATATCTTATGTAAAAATATACAGTAAATCGGGATAAAATCAAACACCTACGATGGTGCCCCCGGCAGGAATCGAACCTGCACTAGCGCCTTAGAAGGGCGCTGCTCTATCCGTTGAGCTACGGGGGCGTATGGTGCTCTCGAGAGGACTTGAACCTCCAACCTCCTCGTCCGAAGCGAGGCGCTCTGTCCAGTTGAGCTACGAGAGCCTGGGGTGACTGGTGGGGGTCGAACCCACAACATCTTCCTCCACAGGGAAGCGCTCTGCCATTGAGCTACAGTCACCGCGTTGGTGCCCCCGGTGAGATTCGAACTCACGATACCTCGCTTAAGAGGCGAGTGCTCTAACCGCTAAGCTACGGGGGCGTATGGAGCGGGTGAGGGGATTCGAACCCCTGACGTTCAGCTTGGAAAGCTGACATTCTACCACTGAATTACACCCGCGCACCAACACAACTCTCCCCTACCCAACAACAGTCTACATAAAACACAAGGGTATGGTCGGGGTGGGAGGGGTTGAACCTCCTACTTCTCGGTCCCAAACCGAGCGTTCTACCGGTGAACTACACCCCGAAACATAAATTCCTGGTGCTGGGAGAGGGAGTCGAACCCTCACGCCTTTCGGCATATGGTCCTAAACCATACGCGTCTGCCATTTCGCCACCCCAGCGAGAATCTTATCTTACTTCGTTCGTGCCTACTCCGAATTTCGGAACGATCCGAGAGAAGATATTAGATAAACTATCTCCTAGATTGGGAAGTTCAATCTTAAACTTAGACACCAAATTTTGAACTTCAGAACTGCTTGCTAAGCTCTCAATCTGGTCAAATCCTCTCCGCAAGAACCCCAGCATCTCAAGCGGCGCCAGGATCGCTACTAGAAGAATTGCAATGATAATTAATTTGCGCATTTCTGTTCTCCTCTCTAGTTATAGTTTAACACCGAATAACCTTAAAACAGAATAAAAATGGGCAGCTCGGACGTACCGAAACTGTCCCTTACCGCGAGGAATAGTATTTCCAAAGAGCATAATCCAACCTTATTAGAAGAGATAAGTGCATCTCAGCTATAGCTTCAACTAGAGCAACTACTTCTCGCCCCGTTAAATCTCTTCCGTTGCGTAAAAGTGCCTATTGTTTCTGTTTTGGCCTGAGGCGCGACTATCACGGTCCGAGACTTTTAAGGGGAAATCGGGAGATTTGCAGGTAACTGTGGGATAAACAGAGAGCTCGGTCACCTTCGGGTGCGCAAGTTGGCTGCCGGGCTTGGATTCGAACCAAGGTACACGGATCCAAATTCCGTGGTCCTACCACTAGACGACCCGGCAATGGGTATGGTTACAAGAGCAACCTACCAAGTTAAACTTGGCAGGTTGCTCCTCCATTATAAATCCCAAGATCCTTAACGCGAAACCTGGATCGTTGCGCTGTTCTCTGCATCGCAAGCACGAATTGTCACAATGTTGTTCGAGTTTATCGCTACACTGTAACCAGTCTTTGCTGCAGATCCCTGTGGATCTTTAGGAAGAGAGGCCAAATACTTCGCGAGTGGGGTTGCAATATTAACCGCCGCTGCAGAAGTACCGCAAGTTGTTCCTTTGTCCGTGGTGGTAGCACCGGATGCTGCGGTTCCAATCTGGGTCTCTGTCATTCCTGCAGTAAGACCAGTTGGGAGCGCTCCACCATTGTCCACAATATACTCATGAACTGCGGTAAGAATGCTGTTCACATCGCTAATCCTGCTGGAGTTACGCGCGTCAGCAAATCTGCGGACTGGATCCAATGCAACAAAAACAACTGCTGCCAAAATCGCGATGATTGCAATCACTACCAAGAGTTCAATAAGGGTAAATCCTTTTTTCAAATTTCTCACCACCTTTCAGTACGAAGGTACACTATAACTCTATTAGAATCCTAAGTTGCTAGTCAACAGTAGCTTTTCAAAGGGATCAAGGACGGTGAATAAGGTTGAGGGGATTTTTTTGCTTAAGAAGTAAGGCAAGACCAAAGAGACTCAAAAATCCAAGTTTGGTCGTTTTCCCAAAATCCGCTTTAAAAGAAAGAGGGCAGGTTTTCAGAACTTCTTCCGCAGAGATAACGTTTCGCTTGGTTTCCTCGGCAAAATTCTTCTGATCAAACGTGAGTACACCTCCCCCACCAAGGAAAATCTTCTCTATGTTCACTTTAAACTTATCCTTTATAAAAGGGAGGAGCTTGCCCACTACCTCCTCAATCAACCGCGTAGTTTCAATCGGCTCAGTAAAGGTCTGAATTACGCCAGATTTGTCCATAACGACAGCGTCTGTTGTCTCTGAGCCAATATCCAAAAATAGAGCGCTTTCTCCTTCTAAAATTTGTGGTGAGAGTAAGGTAAAAATCGCATGAGATTCCGGTACAGCAAGCGCCCCATCAAGCTTTAAGGCATGGAAAAGATCTAAATATTGGGAAAAAATCCGTTGATCCACCGAGATAAACTCCTGACCCAAAAATGCACTTACTTGAGAAGTGAGCGCAACAGGAAGGAGAGTTTCGACTTGCTGTGTAATCTCCGCCTCATCTAAAGATTTATCACTATCCGGTCCAGGTAGGTTGAGACGCAAGGTATAGGAGCGTTCATCGTGGATAACGAAAGCAGCATACTGATCTACCAACGGCTTAGGAGTGGCTTTACTAAGGACAGTTTTCACTTCTTCTGCAAGATTCTTAGAATCAACTATCTCGCAGTCCTCAATCAAACCTGGTCGGATCTCTTCCCTTACATAAGCCGTAATGGTATCCCGCGCCAGAAACCCGGAAGACAATTTCAAAACCTTAATAGACCTGTCGGAAAAATCAAAAAGAAGCATTTTGGCTAAATTTTACTCAGTGTCTTTCCACGAAAGAACCTGAATACTTCCGCTGCGAAGTATATTAACGCTAACTCGTCGAACATATCCACTCACCGTTGCAACTGAAGTTAAAACCCAATTATTTCCTACTTTAGAAACCGTAGTAGTACAGCTTCCTTCTGGAGCAGTCCTGGTTCCTCCCGCATAACTACTACTGTAAAAGGCCGAGAGTAGCGCGTCGGAAGCACATCCCTCTGCCAAATACAGGGTTTGATAACCCTTTTCTCGTGCTAAGCTCTGTTGCGCCTCAAAAACCGCCATGAGAGATAAAGTAGCCCCAGCCAGTAGCACAACCGCCGAGAAAATTAAAAACGTCGTGAAAGCGATATATCCAAGCTTACCGCTAGATTCTTGCAGTTTTTTATTTGTTAGCATCATCTTAGCTGCGACGCCCCCTCAAACGTGGATATCTTTTCCCACTCACTTCTTCCACTCGGATTCCTGTATTTTACCGTCACGGTAAACGAAATATTATCTGAGCTAGCATCACTCAATTTAGTAAAAACCAAATTTGTTACCTCTAAAGCGGTGCTCGTCAACGCAATCCAACTCCCACCCCCCTGCCTAATTTGCAAAATTCCTCCGCTAACCCGAAACTCAGTAGGATTATTAGGAGAAGGTGTTGCAAGAGAAAGACTCTTTGTGGAGTCAGCAGCGAGATTCACTCCGAAAGAAGAACTTGAATTAATGGTATCGGCATTGCGAATTTCAAACTGAATTCGTTGTGTTGCGTATCTTAAGTTCTCCTGGACCTCTTGTTGAACGCTGCTTTTGACACTGCCAAAAACAATATCCAAAAGAGAGGACGTCGCCGCAGTTAGGAAAATGGAAACTAACCCAACATAAATGAGAAGCTCGATAAGTGTGAAACCGTGTTGTCCTGACCTAACTTTTTTCACCATCCTAGTGCGGCGTAACCACTTTAATCTCCTGATTGTCATCAGCTGAGGCAATATACGCGTAGCATCCCTGTAACGCCATCCCTAAGGCCTTCCAGTTCAATCCCAGAGAAGATAATTTGGTGGGGGAAGAGGGGTTGGTAGTGGAAACAACTGTAAATTCCTGACCCGTCTTTTCTGTTGCTAGAATAGAAAAACCAACACCAGCCGCAATTCCATTTACCCTTCCAGAAATATCTAACGAACCAACCAAAGTAATACTGGTAGGATTGGAAGCATCTAGCAAATAATATTCTGCAGTTGATCCAGTATTATCCCGAGTCATAAGATAAACCACTCCCCCACCATAAAAAACGGATTGACCGGTTGCTCCAATCGAGGGAATATCATAAGAGCCACGCTCTGATGGGGAGAGGGGATTAGAAACGTCCAAAACTATTAGTTCCTTATCGGCTCGTGCGGTAGCAAGGTACGCCCTTCCCCCATTAACATAAACACTATTAACGTCACTACCAACTTCAAAATTACTCTTAAGTACGGGAGAACCGGGACTAGACACATCGTAGATATAAAACTCACCGCTACTAGCAGATACCGGAGTTACAACATAAGCATAATTTCCAGAAACGGCAATATCATTAGCTTGAGTAACTCCTGGGATGTCCACTTGCGTTGTTTTCGTAGGAGAAGAAGGATTACTTACATTAACCACAATCATTTCCAATCCAGATTTTGAGGTGGCTAAATAAGCATAATTTCCAGAAACGGCAACAGCGTTGGCGTTGCCTCCCACTTCAAATTCCCCTGTTTTCGTGGGGGAAGAGGGATTACTTAAACTGAGGATAAAAAACTCCCCAGCAGAGCTATTACTCATCGTAGTGACGTAAGCCTTACTCCCAACTACACTAATATCCTGAGCATCCCCCGATCCAGGGAGATTTAAACTCCCAGCTTGAGACACAGAACTCCAATTGCAGATTGATGTCTGCCAAAACGTCAAGTAGGTAACCAAGGACACCGTATCCGTACGTCCAGGTGAAAAGCTCCAGGTAATCCTGGATTCAACTTTTTTGGTAAAAAGATCTAAGGTTCCTCCGGAATTTACAATATTCTTACTGGCATCTCGGTAGACGTTAGAAATTAGAATTGTTCGTGTAAACCTACCGAAAGTGTCCGAAGAGCCGGAAAATCCCCAAATATTCCCACCTGTTGTAAGACCGTAAGTTCCGTTCACAAGATTAAAATAATCTCGCGTTGCAATCGCTCTAACCGCTTCAATTCCTTCTGAAACCAGTAGGTTAGCGTAAGACTCTTCCTCTCCAAGACGGTTTGTAGAAAAAGCTTGCACAGCAACAGTCGTTCCTCCCCCCACAGTTAAAGCAAAGAGACCCATTGCTAAAAGAACTTCAATAATCGTAAAAGAAAGGCGCGTTTTTTGTTTCCCATACACGACTCCGTGCTCTTTCAAGATCATGGCCGATCTATTCCTCCTTGGGAGTTGACCGAAATTGTCCCTGCCCTCCCCTGCGACTCAATTGCGATACTCAGGGGGGCTGAGGGAATTCCGCGCAACTTATCAAAGTAAATATCACTCCAGCCAGTTATATCTACCGATAAGGGCAGATCTGTAGGAGCATCAAAAGATTGGTCACGGGAACTATAGTTTGTCCCTTTGAAGAGGACCAGCTTTCCTGATTCATAGTGGACACCCCAGGAAGAATCATTTTTTCCACTCAAACTATAAATCTGGGCTGTACGTAAAGTTCTCACCATCCTTTCCACGGTATTAGTGAAATTACCTTGTGCTAAAAGTTGTGAAACGTCACGGGTCAAAAACAATCCCAAAATACTTACAATTCCAAGAACGATAAGAAGTTCAATGATGGTAAAACCCAAGCTTTTATTGTGAGAACGCAATGGCATTAATGTATACTCCCGGTAATCTGGTAAATCGGGGAAATGATCGAAAGAGCTACAAACGCAACCACCCCCCCAATCCCAACTAGCAAAATCGGCTCCAGAATCGTGGCCAGGTTTTTAGTTACCGTATCTACCTCTTCTTCGAAATACTCGCCTAGATAAGCCAAATTTTCCTCAAGGCTCCCACTCTTTTCCCCAACCCCGATCATCTTCACCATAAAAAGAGGAAACTCTTTAAATTTTCCTTTAGAAAGAGTGGTTTCAATTGACTTTCCCTTCCGTACCTCTTCAGATACAAAAGTAAGGTCTTTTTTGTAAACCAAATTTCCCGAAATTTGCGCCGATGTCTCTAAGGCAGAGGTAACCGTTAGCCCGCTTTTAAGCATAATCCCCAAGTTGCGCGCAAGCGTTGCCAAAGCAATGTCCTGAAAGATCCTGCCAAAAATAGGAAGACGCAACAAAAATGCATCCCACCGTGGTCTGATAAAAGGAAGGCGGGTGAATGCAACAAGTGCAACTGCAAGTACAACCGCCGCAGGAAGAATGATTAAACCCCAGTCACGTAATAGACGCGCGAAAAAAATCAAAATCTTGGTTGTGATTGGTAATTCGACATTTAAGCTCTCAAAAAGACCAATGATTTGAGGAAGAATAAAAAATGCCAAACCCAGACCAATTGCACTAGTAGCAAATAGAATAACGGCTGGGTAAAGCATCGCCCCTTGAACCTTTTGCCTAAGCTCTTTCTCTTTCTGCATTTGTTCAACAAGATAGATGAGACTATTTTCCAACGTTCCCGACTCCTCTCCAACCTTGATCAAGCCTAAATAGAAACGGTCAAAAACTTCTGGGTAATTACCTAAAGCCTTTTCAAGACTACGTCCTTTCGCCACATCATCGCGAACATGGGAAAGAATCTTTTTAAAAGTGCCACTTTTCGCTTGTTCAACCAAAGTTTCAATAACCTCAGATATAGGGATGCTACTTTTAAGCATTACTGCCAAGTTCTTAGTAAAGAAAAACTTTTCTGAAAAAGAAACCCTATTCAAAAACATCTATTCTTTCACTACGCGAAGAACTTCCTCAACGGAAGTCACTCCTGAAGCGACTTTGCGCAAACCATCCTCAATCATTGTGGTTGTTCCTTTCGCAATTGCCATATTTTGGATCGTTTCTGTATCCTTTCGATCAATAATTGCCTGACGTATGTCATCATCGACTAGAAGCACCTCATGAATTCCAATCCGATCCGCATATCCCGTATGTTGACAAACCGGACACCCCTGAGACGTCCGAATAACTATCTCGGGGCCCTTACCAAGATACTTTAAGATGAGTTCAGAAGGAAAATGCTTGCGGAGTTCGGACGCTGCAATCTTCTCCTCCTTTTTGCATTCTGGACACAAAATCCTTAACAAGCGTTGAGCAATAACAACGTTAACGGAAGAAGATACTAGGAACGGCTCTACACCCATGTCCAAAAGACGAATAAGGGTGGTGGCAGCATCATTTGCATGCATTGTGGAAAGAACCAAATGCCCAGTCATTGCAGAATTAACCGCAATATTCGCCGTTTCTGAGTCACGTATCTCCCCAACCAAAATAATATCTGGATCCTGGCGCACAATTGACCTAAGCCCCGTAGCAAAAGTCAAACCCGCCTTAGAATTCACTTGAATTTGATTAACGCCTTCCATATCGTACTCAACGGGGTCCTCAATCGTTGTGATATTTATATCTCGCTTATTCAGTATCTTCAAAACCGCATACATCGTGGTGGTCTTTCCAGATCCAGTAGGACCAGAAGCGATAATCATTCCATAGGGCTTTTCGTAAGCGGCTTTAACCTTAGCCAAATCTTCGGGAGCAAATCCCATATCCTCAAGAGAGAATTGCCGTACACGTGCGGAAAGGAGACGCATTACCACCTTTTCCCCATGAGTAGTAGGGATGATAGAAACGCGTACATCCATTCTCTCCTGTCGTTCTTTGGGGAGATCAACTCCTGTACGGAAGGAGAGTTTTCCGTCTTGAGCAGCAAAATGCTCGTCGGTACGAAGTCCAGCCAAAACTTTGATCCGGGTCACAATCTCCTCATGAATATCCCTCGGCAAAACTACAACATCGTGTAAAATTCCATCAATCCTAAACCGAACTAATGAGCCTTCTTCTTTAGGCTCGATGTGAACATCCGAAGCTCGATTTTGATCTCCGTAAGAAAGTAGTAAATCCACAATCCTGATAATTGGAACCTCTGTCTTTCGGCTAAGCTTTTTGGCCTCCTTTTCGGCACTTTCTAAAAGCTTTTGAACAGCACCCTTAATGTCCTTCCGGTAAACCCTAAGAGTCTCATCTATCTGTTTAGGAGTAGCGTAATAAACCGCGATATTCTCCCCCGTTTTTTTGCGAATAAACTCTATCAACTCGAGATCCTTCGGATTTGCCATCGCAATCTTAAGTCCATCTTTATCCTCAGCAAAAACTATGGCAAGTTTGGCGCGCGCAATCACTTCAGGAAGGATCTTTAAAACTTCTTCTTTTATCACAACCTTATCCATGGAAGAAATTGGAACACCGTAGAACTGGGCTAAAACCTTTGCAATCTGCTCATCACGGACAAACTGCTTCTCTAAGAGAAGGTAATAAACGGGGGTGCCTTTTGTTTGCGCTTCTACCTTTGCTTCTTGTGCCTTGGCATCCGTAAGCAATCCTTTCTCAAGAAGAACGCGAATAAGCTCTTCATCAGAGATCATCAGAAACGATTGTAACTTAAATTACGGTCAAAACTCTATCCAGGGATGAGGTCAATGATAAAATAAAGAGCGACAAACACTGGCCCAAGGGCGGGTGGCGAAATGGCAGACGCGCAGTCTTCAGAAGGCTGTGGGGTTTCCCCGTGAGGGTTCAACTCCCTCCCCGCCCAC
>Ga0187886_1001378_pt1 | contig 22387 bp, 20 predicted proteins | sample June2016WEW_20_1_FD_133001 | JGI IMG/M metagenome (GOLD analysis project Ga0187886, IMG submission 133001) | Peatland microbial communities from SPRUCE experiment site at the Marcell Experimental Forest, Minnesota, USA - June2016WEW_20_150 | ecosystem: Environmental > Terrestrial > Soil >... | reverse complement strand
GACCGTGTTCGCGCGACGATTCGAATCTGAATGAAAAGTCTATGTCTTTGCCGGTAACTGAAAGCGGCGCTTTGACAGCCAATGCCTGTTTTTTAATTTCTTTCATCGCCAGTGGGTCCTGGGGCACGGTTATTACAGGGATTCCCTTCTTTATGATGCCTGCCTTTTCGCGTGCGATGCAGTCAATCGTATTGCCCAGGAGGTTTTGGTGGTCGATGCTAATGCTCGTCAGGCCGACAACGGCAGGTGAAAGTACATTTGTGCTGTCCAATCTGCCGCCAAGACCTGTTTCGATGACCGCAATATCGACTTTCTTATCTATAAAGTACATAAATGCCATCGCTGTAAAAATCTCAAAAAAAGTCGGGGCATCGGTTTTTGCAAGTTTCTCTACCGGTGCATATATCCGGTTAACCAGACCCAGAAGTTCGGTATCGGATATTCGTTTTCCGTTGATTTCGATTCTTTCATGCAGATTAACGACATGCGGCGATGTATATAGTCCGACTGAGTAGCCATTAGCCTGCAGCATTCTGGCCAGCATAGTCGCGGTCGAGCCTTTCCCCTTGGTGCCGGCGATATGGGCGCAGGCAAGTTTTTTGTGCGGATTGGCGACCAGCGAGAGCAGTTTTTCCATCCGTTCAAGGCTGAACGTGGTTACATTGTAGCGCAAGCGGGTCTGTTTCTCGTAGTCAGTACGAGTAAACAAATATTCGAGAGCCTGCTTAGTCGTGCGAAACTGCCGTCCAGATTTGACTGGAGAAACTTTGCCGGACTTCTCTGAAGCCTTCTTAATTGTACTAGTTTGGGTAGTCACAGTCTCATAATTTATCAGAATTATATAACGAAGTCAATTTATAAACACTTACAGCAAAAGGAGTTGTTAATTATCTTATTATGCCTATTTCTTAAGTTCCTATAATATATAGAGTTAAAAATGCTATTTTACGTATCTTCCGGAGTGTTTTTTTTGATAATTTTAAGATTGGATAAGTCCATTATTGCCGCATAATTGTTACTTTTTTATGCAAATCCAGTTTTTTCAAGATTGCTTTTAATAAAAAATAAGATAAAAACGTTATAAATTCTTCCATCCTTCAGGAGAAAAATTGGAAGGTCATTCACTAAATATACGCAATTGGCTGCAAATTGTTCAGGCCCAAGGGGTTGGCTCTGTTATTTTTAGCCGACTTTTTGAACATTTCGGCTCTGTAGAAGCAATTCTTGCGGCCCCGGCCGGAAGTCTGGCGCAAGTTGAAGGCGTTGGGCAGGTAACTGCCGAGAAAATCGTCCATTCAAGAAATAAATTCGACGCTGATAAAGAAATTTCGCTGGCTGACAAGTCCGGTGTATGCATTATCAACATTTCCGACAGCCGATATCCCGCGCTGCTGAAGAAAATCTACGACCCGCCGCCAGTGATTTACATCAAAGGCGATATTCAGCCGAGCGATAGTCTGGCAGTCGCCATCGTCGGCTCGCGCGGATGCAGCCATTATGGAAGCGAACAAGCATCGCGTTTTGCGCATTTGCTCGCATCGGTAGGGTTCACTATTGTTTCCGGCATGGCAAGAGGTATCGACTCGGCTGCTCATAGCGGAGCATTAAGCGCGGGCGGCAGAACAATCGCAGTGCAGGGATGCGGACTTTCGAGAATATTTCCGCCGGAGAATAAACAGCTTTTTGAAAAAATCTGCGCAAACGGCGCTTGTATCAGCGAATTGCCGATGGAATATGAGCCATTGGCGGAAAATTTCCCGCCGCGGAACCGGATTATCGCGGGGCTTTCCCTGGGGACAATTGTTATCGAGGCTATGCCGCGCTCGGGTGCGCTTATCACGGCGCAGGCGGCGCTGGAAAATAATCGGGAAGTAATGGCAGTGCCGGGCAGAGCGGATTCGGCGTTGTCGAAAGGGCCGCATAAACTAATAAAACAAGGGGCGAAACTTGTCGAGTCGGTTGAAGATGTGATTGAAACGCTGGAATTTCTGCAAAAAGATTTTTCAGAGCATCTTTCGAAGACGGCAAAGCAATCTATCGAAAAAGCTGAAATGCCGCTGTTCGATATATCGAATTTAAATTTGACAGATATTGAGAAAAAGAGTTTTGATTGTCTCGATAAAGAACCTGTCCACATAGAAGAGATTATTAATAAAACGGATATTCCTGCCGGCAAGGTCAATGCCGCTTTGGTTTCGATGAGACTGAAAGGAATAGTTAAACAACTGCCCGGCGATTACTTTTGCCGTAAGGCATCCCATAGGGAGTGAAGAAAATAAAATAGCCACAGAGATTCAAAGACACAAAGAATGGAAATAAATAAGATGTAAGGAAATAAGGATTGGGGGCCAAATTGTTAAATAATCATCTAAAATATATGGGTATTATACCATTTTTTAACATAAAATCAAGCGAAAACCGCGGATTACGCGGATTTTCACGGATTATCTCTTTTGTAAGTAATTGTAAATAAAGGATTAAGTAAAAAAATACAGGTTTTTTTGCTGAGACAGATATTATTGCCTTTTTTTCGATAATTTGCTATAATTTGGCAAATTGGAACAGGATTTGCACTTAGACCCATTTTTTTCGGCCAAAGTATGAAGATAGATATGTCAAATCAGATGCGGATGGATCAGCGGATGAAACTCGCGCCGCGAATGATTCAGTCTATGGAGATTTTACAGCTTCCTATATTCGCACTTCTTGAAAAGATAGAAACCGAGCTAAACAGCAATCCGGTCCTTGAAATAGAAGAGTCTGAAGAGTCTTCGGAAACGGAACGTTCTCCGAACATAAGCGAAAGCGGAGAAGTCCAGCAGCCGGGGCAGAGCGAACCACCGCAGCAAGGAATCAGCACAGGCGAAGGTGAAAGCAAGCAGGAGGATTTTCGCAAGCTTGACGATTTTGCAGACCAGTCCGACGATTATCTTTACCGGACAGAAATTTCGGGGCGGGCAAGAAATGACGATGGCGAGTTCGATAAAAAACTCGATGCGATGAATAACACGCCGGATTTGGGCGTTTCCCTGAACGATTACCTGATTGACCAGTGGCGGCTTATCGATGCGGACGAAAAAGTCAAAAAGGCAGGTGAGCAAATTATCGATTACATCGACGAAAAAGGATATCTGAAAGTCCGGCTCGAACAGCTTCATAATAAAGATAAAAATGATTTCGGAATGGAAGACCTTGAAAAAGCTTTGAAGCTCGTTCAGCAGCTTGAGCCGACGGGAGTAGGGGCAAGAGATGTAAAAGAATGCCTGCTGATTCAGATGGCGCAATCTTCGGAGGATATGAGCTTTGAGATGGAGCTTGTATCGAAATATCTCGATAAGCTTCTTGAGAATAAGCTGCCGGATATCGCAAAGAAGATGAACTGCGATGTCGAGCAAATCAACGCGGCGCTTTTGCGGATGCGAAAGTTCGATACTTCGCCGGGGCTTCAGATAAGCAGAGTTAAAAATCATCCGATAAAGGCTGATGTAATAGTCGAGCCGGTTGAGGGAGGCGGATTTAAAGTTTACCTGGCGGACAGGAGCATTCCGACGCTGCGGATAAACGAATATTACGCGGGTATGTCAAAGGATAAAAAGCTCGACGTAAAGGCACGCGAGTTTCTTAAGGATAATATCCGCTCGGCGAGATGGCTTATGGACGCAATCGCACAAAGGAAACATACTTTGCTGAAGGTCAGCCAGGCGGTTGTCGACAGCCAGAGCGAATTTTTTGAAAAAGGGAAGATGTATTTAAGGCCGCTGCCGATGTCGGAGGTCGCGAGCAAGGTCGGCGTTCATATCGCAACCGTTTCGCGGGCGGTAGCAGGCAAATATATACAATCGCCGCAAGGGCTGATACCGCTGCGGGACCTTTTCGGCGGAGGAATGGAGACCGAGAGCGGCGGAAGTGAAAGTTTCGGCGCGATTCGAGCCAAGATGCAGCAGATTATCGATTCTGAAGATAAATCAAAACCGCTGAGCGACGATACGATACGCGAAAAACTCGAACAGATGGGCGTGAAAGATATCGCAAGGAGAACGGTGGCGAAATACCGCAAACTGATGAATATCCCCACGGCAAGATTCAGAAAAAAATTCTAATTCCTCATCACCATTGTAATTAGTCGAAGAGGCAAAAAATGTTTTTTATAGGTTATGACGCAGGCAGTTCTTCAATAAAAGCATCACTTCTCGAGGCACAAACAGGAAAAGTTATCGCTTGTGCGGCAAGTCCCACAAAAGAGCTTGAAATCATTTCTCCAAAAATCGGCTGGGCGGAACAAAATCCGCAAGTCTGGTGGGAGAACGTAAAAAAAGCAACGATGGAAATTCTGGCGGTTTCAAAAGTTCAGCCGGCAGATATAAAAGCTATCGGTATTTCATATCAGATGCACGGACTGGTGCTGGTTGATAAAAATAAACAATTGCTGCGAGAGGCGATTATCTGGTGCGACAGCAGAGCGGCGGAAATCGGAGCAGAGGCTGCTGAAAAAATCGGCGCAAAGAAATGCCTGCAAACGATGCTGAATCTGCCGGGGAATTTTACGGCGACGAGACTTAAATGGGTAAAAGATAATCAGCCCCAGATTTATAAAAAAATCTACAAGGCGATTTTGCCGGGCGAATATATCGCGATGAAAATGAGCGACAGAATCGTAACTACGCCAAGCGGCCTTTCGGAACATATTCTCTGGGATTACAACAAAGGGGGACTGGCGGATATTATGCTGGATTATTTCGGATTAGAAAAAGATTTTTATGCTGAAGTTTTGCCTTGCTTTTGCGACCAGGGCAAGCTGACGGCAAAAGCGGCTGACGAGCTGGGATTAAAGGCGGGGACAAAAATTACATACCGCGCGGGAGACCAGCTGAATAATGCGCTTTCGCTGAATGTTCTTAATCCCGGCGAAATCGCGGCAACTGCGGGGACCAGCGGCGTTGTTTACGGCATTACTGACAAGGCGGCTTACGATGCCAAGTCGCGAGTTAATACTTTCGTTCATGTAAATTACAGCAAGGCTGCGCCGCGATACGGAGTATTGATGTGCGTAAACGGGACGGGAATCTTGAACAGCTGGCTGCGAAAAAATGTTATGGATAATATGGACTATCCGTCGATGAATGAGCTTGCTGAAAAAATTCCTGTCGGAAGCGATGGGCTGGTTGTGCTGCCGTTCGGCAACGGGGCAGAAAGAACTCTTGAAAATAAAGATTTTGGCGCACAGATTTGCGGGCTGCGATTCAATACGCATACGAAACAGCATTTGCTGCGGGCAGGACAGGAAGGCATTGTCTTCGCTCTGAACTACGGCTTGAAAATAATGCACGATATCGGCGTTAAAGTCAGCAAGGTGCGGGCGGGAGACGCGAATATGTTTTTAAGTCCGCTGTTCGGCAAGGCGTTTGCCTGTGTTACAGATGCGGTGGTTGAACTTTATAATACAGACGGCTCGGCAGGTGCGGCAAGAGGCGCAGGAATCGGACTTGGATTCTATAAGGATTTTTCACAGGCTTTCGAAGGATTGAAGAGCACAAAAATAATCGAGCCGGATAAGAAATTATCGCAGCAATATAAAGAGGCTTATCAAAATTGGCTTGAGTCGCTGAAAAAAATGATAAGGTAAAATTAACCACGAATAAACACTATTATGTTATCAAATTCGAAATACTAAATCCGAAATCCTAAACAATATCGAATTACCAAAATTCTAATATTCAAAACTAATACGTAAAATTACTCACCAATGATTTTAATGAGGACGCGTTTTTTGCGTTTGCCATCGAATTCGCCATAGAAAATCTGTTCCCACGGGCCAAAGTCAAGTTTACCCTCCGTTACAGCAACGACAACCTCTCTGCCCATAACCGTTCGTTTTAAATGAGCGTCGGCATTGTCTTCTGAGCCATTGTGATGATACTGCGAATATGGTTTTTCGGGTGCAAGTTTTTCGAGCCAGGTTTCGAAATCCTGATGAAGGCCGTGCTCGTCGTCATTAATAAAAACACTTGCGGTAATGTGCATCGCGTTGACAAGGCATAAACCTTCCTTTATGCCGCTTTGGGACAGACAAGTTTCCACGTCCGAAGTAATATTGATAAATTGCCTGCGGGTTGGCGTATTAAAATATAATTCCTTTTTATAACTTTTCATAATAACCTCTTCTGAAACCACGGATTACGCGGATTTCACTGATTTTTATTTATAATTCTTCTAAATTCCAAAGATTCACTGCCAAAGTTGAATAATAATCCCAAACTCAGATTGCCAGCTTTAAGATAGTTCGATACTTGTGCTGTTTCAATATCTGTTGTTTTTCGCATTGCTTTTAATTCTACAACAATCTTGTTATATACCAAAAAATCACAGATGAAAAATTTGGCAGGTCTATTTTTGTAAATAATATCTATAGATTTTTGCCGTTCATAAGGTATTTTGTTCAATTCAAATTCGATTGCAAGAGCTTCTTCGTAAACACTTTCAAGAAACCCGCAGCCAAGGATTTTATGAACTTCTATTGCCGCACCAATGATGGGTCTTGTCAACTCATAAAATAGTAAATCACTTTCGTTCAATTTTATTTCTTTTTCAAATCCGCGTAATCAGTGAAATCCGTGGTTCCTTTTACTTTAATGCTTTGTAAACCTGTTCGATTTTATCGACCATAGTTTTTGGCGAGAATTTTTCTTTTACATACTCCCTGCCGGCTGAACCGAGTTTTGTCCGCAGATTTGCATTTGCAATAAGCTCCGCACATTCTTCTATCAAATCCTGAACATTTTCAGGCTCGACGAGCCTGCCGGTGTCGGGATTGACAACCTCGTTTGCACCATCAATATCGAAACTTATCGCAGGTTTGGCGCAAAGCATCGCCTGGGGCAAAACTCTTGCAAGGCCTTCTCGCAGCGAACAATGCACAAGAATATCCGAAGACTGAATTACAAGAGGCATCTTCTCGACAGGTAAAAGGCCGGTAAACCTGAATTTGTCCGTCAGGCCGAAGTCGGCAATCTGATTTTGAAGTTGGTCTTTTAAAATTCCGTCGCCGACGAAAAGCCAGATTACGTTTTCGAAACGTTTTGCGAGGTCTTTTGCAGATTCAATTATGTATTCGTGCCCTTTTAGATGAAACAGCCTTGCAATCGTTACAAGGACAATCGCATTTTCGGGAATATCATATTTTTTGCGGAAATCGTTTCGCTGCTGCTGTGTAATCGGATTTAAAAATGGTTCTTCCTCAATTGCCGAATAGGCAGTTGTATATTGCTCTGGTCTGCCAATTCCCACAGCAAGACTTTTTTCTGTCATAGCATCGGCGACACAAATAAAAGCGTCGGTTTTTTTGGCGGCGGCCTTTTCGGCAGAGATATAAAATTTATTCAATAATGTATTTTGATATTCGTGAAAAGAAAGGCCGTGAATGCTATGAACAATTTTGGGACGGTTCTTTAAACTATGTGCGGCAAATCTGCCGAGTATTCCGGCTTTGGCTGAATGGGTGTGAACGATGTCAGGCTGAATTTCTACTAATAATTTTTTTAACTGATGATATGCGGGGATGTCATAAATCGGGTTTATCTGTCTGCGCAGCGAATCTATTACAATAGTTTTGTATTTCTGGTTTTTAGTTTGCTCGAAAAGTTCACCTTCGGGGCCGAGCGCGGGACCTGTGATTAAAGTAACATCGTGGCCGCGAGCGGCAAGACCTTTGCAGGTGATTAGTGTATTCTCCTGCGCGCCGCCGAGAATCAAACGAGTTATTATATGCACTATAACCATAGAACACAGAACGCAGAACTCTGAACACAGAATATAGATATCATAAAACCATTCTTATACATTAGACCTTATAGCATTAGAATATCCCATAAGAATTTTACTTACTTCTTCAAGCTGGATAAGTTGTTCTTTAGTATCACTATATCCTAAATCTTTAGCAAGAATCAAATAATAACGGCATTCTTCCAAAGAACTTTGAGATACTCCTAAAAAATATGTTTTTTCCGCTTTACTTCTTTTTCTAAATCCCTCTGCGATATTAGCAGGAATTGAAACTGCTGCTCTTCTTAATTGTGATGTTAACCCATAGATTTCAGATTTTGGAAAATTCTCACTCATACGATAAGCAGATAGAACAAATTTATGTGCTTTTTGCCAGACAATTAAATCTGTGAAGTTCTTCGCCTTTTCCATGACTTGGTCCTTTCAAATTTTTGAAATAAATTCTTAATTCCCAAAATCTTCTGAGTTCCGAGTCCTGATTTCTGAGTTCTTCAGTACTTTATCCACATAAGACAAAGTCCCGGTGCCGGGGCGATAGGGCCGGCGGCATTGCGGCTTTTGGCTTCAATAATTTCATCTATTTTTTCCGGCTGCCAACGGCCGCGGCCAATCTCAACGAGCGTGCCGACGATATTTCTTACCATATTATACAAAAAACCGCTGGCCTGGACATCTATATATATCCATTGGTCCTCCTGCGTAACCTGACAGTTAAAAATCGTCCTGACAGAACTGCTGCGCTTGTCGCAGGCGGTTGCGAAAGATTTGAAATCTTTTTCGCCGATGAATTTATGGGCCGCGCAGTTCATCGCCTCGACATCCAATTTGCCCGGCCTGTGCCAGCAATGGTTTACCTGCATTACGGGACGAGTCTTGGCTGTGTAAATCGAGTAACGATACATCTTGCTTTTTGTATCCTTGATAGCGTCAAAATCGTCGGGCACATCGAGGGCCTCAGTAACAACAATCTGGGCCGGGAGATACATACTTATCGCTTTTGGGAGACGGTCGGTCGGAATCGGAGTATCGAGGCGGACATTTGCAACCTGGCCAAGTGCGCTTACGCCGGCGTCGGTGCGGCTTGAGCCGTTGACTTCGACTTCATCAGTGCTGATGAGGACTTCAATCGCTGTTTTTATTTCCTCTTCGATGGTTTTCCGGTTGGGCTGCTTCTGCCAGCCTGAATACCTGCTGCCATCGTACTGAATCGTAAGTTTTATGTTTCTTTGAGTCATAATAGCTATATTTAATCACTGATTACGCTGATTAAACGGATTTTAAAATATTAATTTTTGAGATTGCTTCGTCCCCCTAAGGGGTCCTCGCAATGACAAAAAAGGCCCTGAAATTTATCAGAGCCTATTGTAACCTTTATATGGAAATAAGTAAACGCTACAACAATTTTTCAGCTATCTGAATGGCGTTTAGAGCCGCTCCTTTGCGAATCTGGTCGCCGGAGACCCAAAGATTTATTCCCTTATTATCAGGCAAAGACTCATCCTGACGGATTCGGCCGACATAGACATCGTCGTTGTCCGCTGCGTCAATCGGCATCGGGAAGCGATTATTCTTCTGGTCGTCGAGAATTGTAACGCCGGGTGCGTGCTCAAGTAGTTTGCGAACGTCCTCGGGCGTAATCGAATCCTTGAACTCAAGATTTATGCTTTCGCAGTGACAGCGCGGAACAGGAACCCTGACACAGGTGCAGGTAATCGCGATATCAGGACAATGGAAAATTTTCCTGGTCTCTTTTACCATTTTCATTTCTTCTTCGTTGTAGCCGTTGGGGCCGACAGTAGAATCATGACTGAAAAGGTTGAAAGCAATCTGATATTTGAATTTGTTCATAGTCGGATTTTTGCCTTCGAGAATTTCTTTAGTCTGATTGAAAAGCTCGGTCATACCGGCCTGGCCTGCTCCGCTGACGGCCTGATAGGTGCTGACAACCATCCTTTTAATAGGATTGGCTTTGTGCAGCGGCCAAATCGGGACGTTGGCGATAATAGTCGAGCAGTTCGGGTTGGCGATAATGCCTTTGTGCTCTTTAATATCCTGAGGATTGACCTCCGGCACTACGAGCGGAGTTTCGGGGTCCATCCTGAATGCACTGGAATTGTCAACAACAACCGCGCCTGCTTTTACCGCGGCTGCAGCAAATTGCCTGCTGCGCGATGCGCCTGCGCTGAAAAGAGCAATTTCGACGCCGGCAAAGCTTTGTTCGGTCAATTCTTCAACAGGATAATCTTTGCCATTGAATTTTTGTGTTTTGCCAACCGAACGAGCGGAAGCAAGCATCTTTATAGACTTGACCGGGAAGTTCCGCTGCTGGAGAATTTTAATAAATTCCTGCCCTACGGCACCGGTAACGCCTACTATTGCAATATTTTTTGCCACGTGTATTAATTCCTTAAATCGTTTAAATGCCGAAACATAGTAATAAGTACGCACTAAAAAGTCAAGAAATAGCCCAAAAACCGGAAAAAATCAGTTTTTCTAATTGATTTCTATCAGATTTAGTTATATAATTAGTTGCTTATGAAAAATCAGACAACAAAAGTCGTTTACAATTCAGCAAATCTTAATCTGCTGGCCCTCCTATTGCGCCAGTAAGGCGCATACAAATTTCCCTTTCCATCTCCCATATTGTTTTTTGTTTATAGTAGAAATTAAGCTGTTTTTAGCGCATAATTTCCATTTTAGAAAGCCAAAAGGAGACATCATATGTCTACTGAAGAAAAAGTGATAGTATTCGATACAACCCTAAGGGACGGGGAACAGGCGGCAGGCACGAGACTCGGCGTTAGAGAAAAACTCGAACTTGCGATGCAGCTTGCCAAGCTCGGCGTCGATGTTATCGAAGCGGGATTTCCGATTTCCTCGCCACAGGATTTTGAGGCTGTTCAATTAATCGCCCAACAGGTAACCGGTCCGACTATCTGCGGACTTTCAAGAGCAGTCAACGCGGATATCGACGCGGCGGGAAACGCTCTGAAAAAAGCCAAGAAGGCGAGAATACATACCGGCCTTGGAATCAGCGATATTCATATCGCAAGCAAATTCAAGGACGAAAAGTATGGCAAAACGCTTGAAGATAAAAAAGCCAAGACTCTCGATATGGGTATCAAGGCCGTCAAACGCGCCAAGCAATATACCGACGATGTCGAATTTTACTGCGAAGACTCCGGCAGAGCGGACAAGGACTATCTATATAAAGTCGTCGAAGCAGTTATCAACGCCGGCGCTACTACGGTAAATATTCCGGATACAACCGGATACTCGATACCGGAACAGTACGGCCAGTTGATTGCCGGGATTATTAAAAATGTGCCCAACGCAAAAAAGGCTATAATCAGCGTTCATTGCCACGATGATTTAGGAATGTCGGTGGCCAATACTCTTGCGGGAGTCAAAAATGGCGCAAGGCAGATTGAATGCACGCTCAACGGCGTCGGAGAACGCGCCGGCAACGCTTCGCTTGAAGAAGCTGTAATGGCGATAAAGACCCGCAAGGACTTTTTCGGGCTCGGCACAAAAATAAATACAAAAGAGCTTTACAAAACAAGCAGAATGGTTGCCGAGATGCTCGGAATATTAGTTCCGCCGAATAAAGCGATTGTCGGAGCAAACGCCTTTGCGCACAGCAGCGGAATTCACGTTGACGGATTCCTGAAAAATCCGCTGACTTATGAAATTATCCGGCCGGAAGATGTCGGCTCGCCGAAAAGTGCGGTTGTGCTCACGGCAAGGACGGGAAGGCACGGGCTTAAACATCGGCTTGCTGAACTCGGATATAAAGTATCGGAAGCGGAACTTGAGCCGCTATACAAGAGATTCCTTGATGTCGCGGACAAGAAGACGGAAGTCTTCGATGAAGATATCGCGGCCCTTTGCGGCGACGAGAGAAGAGCAATCGAACATGTGTACGAGCTTGTATATCTTCACGTCGCATGCGGAACTGGAACTCTGCCGACGGCGAGCGTAAAAATCAAGACGAAAGGAAAAGATGCGCTGACAACCGCTGCGGCCTGCGGAGACGGACCGGTCGATGCAGCCTATGAAGCGATAAGAATCGCAACCGGACAATCGCCGAAGTTAGACCTTTATTCGATAAAAGCAGTAACGGGCGGAAAAGAGGCGCTTGGCGAAGCGAATGTAAAAGTAATCGATAAAAACGGCGTCAGATTTACGGGCAGAGGCATCTCGACAGATATAATCGAGGCCTCGGCAAAGGCGTATGTTGACGCGATAAATAGAATGGTAGCAGAAAAATAAAATAAGCTCTAAAATGTTTAATGTGCTAAAAAAAATTATCAAAAAAATAAATGAAAACAAAAACAGGTCGAAAGTCCAGTTTAAGATCAAATTTGACCGTTCTGGTTTAAGTGTAGAGCCTATGGGCGAACCTTACGGATTTGAAAATAAAACATTGTTATGGGCCGATGTTAAAAGGGTTCTTGTTTACAAAAGAGATTTATTTGCCATTGACCTGTTATGCATGTACTTCGAGCTTAACGATTCAGGATTAGAAATTAACGAAGATATGGAAGGATGGGACTTGCTGAATCAAAACATTGCACAGTATTTGCCGGGGTGCAAAAACGAAGATGACTGGTGGCCTAAAGCTGCATTCCCGGCCTTTGAAACGAATTTAACTGAAATATTTACTCTCTGTAAAAAATAAAATAGAAGAAAAGGGTTGTTTAATGAGTATGACAATAACAGAAAAGATACTTGCCACGGCGGCAGGTAAAAGTAAAGTCGAAGTTGGCGATTTAATCGACGCGAAAATCGACTGCATAATGTGCCACGATGTAACGACTCCGGCGGCGATTTCAATGCTCAAGGAAAAGGGAATTGACAAAGTTTTCGATACTGAAAAAATTGTCGTAACTCCGGACCATTTCCAGCCGGCAAAGGACATCAAAAGCGCAGAACTGCATAAAAGGCTCGATAGCTGGGCGAGAGAAAAGGGAATAAAGCATTATTACAAACTCGGCAGAGCAGGCGTATGCCACGCATTGCTGCCGGAGCAGGGACATATCAGGCCGGGCGAAGTAATTATCGGCGGTGATAGTCACACGTGCACATATGGCGCATTTGCGGCTTTCTCAACGGGCATCGGCTCGACTGATTTGGCCGCTGCCATTGCTACCGGAACACTTTGGTTCAGAGTTCCGGCGTCGATAAAGTTTGTTCTTAATGGAAAACTTTCGAAAGGCGTTTACAGCAAAGATGTAATACTTGCTGTTATCGCGAAAATCGGAACTGATGGCGCACTTTACAAAGCGATGGAGTTTGTCGGTCCGACACTGAAAGAAATGTCGATGGAAGCGAGAATGACTATGACGAATATGGCTATCGAAGCGGGCGCTAAGAACGGCATTATCGGCTTTGACGAAATAACTAAAGAATATCTCGATAAACGCGTCAAGGGCAAAAAAGAATACAAGGTCTATGAATCGGACAAAGACGCGAAGTATGAGCAGGTAATCGAAATAGATTGCTCTAAATTAGAGCCGATAGTCGCGATGCCTCATCTGCCGAGCGGCGGAAAACCGATAAGCCAGTGCGCCGGTATGAAGATGGATCAGTCTTATATCGGAAGCTGCACAAACGGACGCATCGAAGATTTACGAATCGCAGCGGCTATAATCAAAGGCAAAAAGGTCGCGATACGAACAATTATCGTGCCTGCAACGCCAGAAATCTGGAAACAGGCGATGGATGAAGGTCTGTTCAATATCTTCTACGCGGCAGACTGCGTAATTTCCGCGCCGACCTGCGGAGCGTGCCTGGGCGGATTTATGGGAATACTCGCGGCAGGCGAAAAATGCGTAAGCACAACGAACAGAAATTTTGTCGGCAGAATGGGAAGTCCGAAGAGCGAAGTTTATCTTGCAAGTCCGGCAACAGCGGCAGCAAGCGCGGTAGAAGGAAAGCTGGCTGATTGCAGAGCCTATCTGTAATCACTGATTACGCAGATTAAATTGATGTAAAAAGGATAATTAATTGGTCTTTGTAATAAAAAATAATTATGTAGCCAGCGGATTGACAGGCGAAATTATTGGCGCTGCGATGGAAGTGCATAACCATCTTGGTCCGGGTTTCCTTGAAAGCGTCTATGAAGAAGCTCTTGCATATGAATTTGAACTTAAAAAAATCAAATTTCAAAGGCAGCGTGAATTGCCTGTTTATTATAAAGAAAAATTTATTAAACCGTTTATATGCGATTTTGTCGTTGGAGATAAAGTTATTGTAGAACTTAAGGCCTTGAAACAAATTGGTGAAATAGAAAAATTACAGGTTATTAATTATCTTAAGGCCAGTGGATTTGAAATAGGACTTTTGTTTAATTTTGGCAACAAATCGTTAGAATGGAATAGACTAATAAATACTAAAACACAAAAATCAGATGAATCAAATGATAATCAGTGTAATCAGTGATAAAAGAAAAGGATAAGAAATGGCAAAAGCACATACTTATAAACGAGACCATATAAATGGATGAGATTATTCCGGCAAGGTATCTGAATACAGATAATGTCGCGGAATTGGCAACACATTGTATGGAAGACCTTGATACTGGATTTGTGAAAAAAATCAAAGCCGGCGATATTATTGTCGCAGGTGACGATTTCGGCTGCGGCTCGAGCAGAGAGCACGCTGTTTGGGCGCTGCAGGGAGCGAAAGTCGGCGCGGTTATCGCAAATTCATTTGCGAGAATTTTTTATCGCAACTGCATCAATTGCGGTTTTTATCTGATTGAGCTTGACGGCGCGACTGAAAAAATCAACGACGGCGATGAAATTGAAGTCGATTACAAAAAAGGCGTTATTAATAACAAAACGCAAAAGAAAGAATTAAAGTTTAAACCGCTGCCGGATTTCGCTATTGAAATTATCAATGACGGCGGACTGCTTGAGCATATCAAGAAAAAAACCGCGGATTAACACGGATTTGCGCGGATTGAATATAAAAATGACAGAAACTAATTTATTACATAATGAGTTAACGAGAGAAATTATCGGCGCTGCTATGGAAGTGCATAAGACTCTTGGTAGCGGATTTCTTGAGAGTGTATACGAAGAAGCTTTGGCAATTGAATTTGACATCCGTAAGGTGCCTTATGAAAGACAAAAAGGTATTGATGTTTTTTATAAAGGATTATTGGCAAAGCAATTCTTCTGTGATTTGCTGGTTGGCGAGAAAGTATTAGTCGAACTTAAAGCTCTCAAAACCATAACGGGTGTTGAAGAAGCCCAAATTCTGAACTATATGAAAGCAACAGGACTTGAAATTGGATTGTTAATAAACTTCGGTGAACAATCGTTAAAGTACAAGAGATTAATACTTCAATGAAAAGCTGAAACCGCGGATTAACGCGGATTTGCGCGGATTACTTAATCACTGAATAAACGATGTGTAAATTAAACGAAAAATTTAAAGAATGGAAAAAATGGTACTCAGAAGACAGAAATTCGGTCTGTGCACAAATCAGCCTTATGTTATTGGATGCCGCTGTCTTTTATGCAATAAATGAGGCAAGAAAGTATGCAACGGTTGATGCCCAAGGAAACCAGGAATTAAATTATTTGGTTCATGGCTTAATCAATCGAACTTTTATTGGAACACAAAGCTTATCGATTAGAAAGTTGTGTGTCAGTAAGAATACATGCTCGTTAGGCAGACTTATAAATGATATGAAAAAGAATAAGGCTCTCTTAACAAGAAAAAACGTTCTTTCTGCGCTCGGTTTTCCATACGACTATGAGGACGTGATAAAAGAAGGTTGTCAAACCAATAATCCAACAATGAGATTCAATGGTGCACAGTCTGAGAGAGTACACAAAAATATAGACTTACTTACCGGCGTCAAACCTGAACGGAGACAGCAAAACGATACTATTCAAGACAGCGTGTTCGACCAATTAAAGAAATCCTTGGACAAATGTAAACCAATTGTTACTTTTGCGGATAAGATAGTCGCCCATACGACGCCTTCCAACAAGGATATCAAGATTTCTCTGGCCAAGATTCACAATGCTCATTGCCGGATTGTCAGGGCGGCTGCATTTATAGGTCAGGTCATACTGTATGAGCCATCTGGATGGAACTTCTTGCCAGCTTATGCAGGAGGTGATAAGTTTGAACACCTTGAAAAACCATGGATAAGACAAGGAGATATTTCAAAGCTGAAAGATTTCTGGAGCCGATATGAAAAACATATCAAGCGATTAAGCGAGCGGCCAGAAAGAAGAATTATATAAAAATAATAATCCGTGAAAATCCGCGTTAATCCGCGGTTAAGAATTATTTATTAAAGAAAGGAACAAATGAAGACGTATAATATTGCTGTGATAGGCGGCGACGGGACGGGACCGGAAGTAACTGCCGAGGCTGTAAAAGTTTTAAAGGCTGCTGAGGCAAAGTTCAAATTCAAAACCGATTTGACCGATTTCGATTTCGGCGGCGAAAGATATAAAAGGACAGGCGAAACACTGCCGGACAGCGCGGTTGAAGAACTGCGCAAGTTCGACGCGATTCTGCTGGGCGCTATCGGTCATCCGGATGTAAAGCCGGGAATTCTGGAAAAAGGAATTCTGCTAAAGGCTCGCTTCGATCTGGACCAGTATATAAATTTAAGGCCGGTAAGATTATTCCCCGGCGTTGAATGTCCGCTCAAAGGCAAAGGACCGAAAGAAATAGATTATGTTGTTATCCGTGAAAACTCCGGCGACGCATATACCGGCACGGGCGGATTTACTATGAAAGGAACGCCGAATGAAGTTGCAGTTCAATCGGCTGTCTATAACAGATTTCAGGTTGACAGATGCCTGAAATACGCTTTTGAATACGCCAAAAAGCACGGTAAAAAAGCTCGTGGAGTCGGCGCCGAAAACACTCTTGCCCTTGTCGGCAAGACAAATGTTCTTACATTTATCTATGACCTTTGGGAACGCGCATTCCACGAGATGGGAAAGAAAGAATATCCTGATATCCGCAGGGATTATTATCACGTTGACGCGACTTGTATGTGGATGGTAAAGAGTCCCGAATGGTTCGACGTTCTTGTTACCGGCAATTTGTTCGGCGATATCATCACCGACCTTGGCGCAATAACACAGGGCGGAATGGGCATCGCGGCAGGCGGAAATATTAATCCGCAAGGTGTTTCGATGTTCGAGCCTATCGGCGGAAGCGCACCGAAATATACGGGAATGGGCGTTATCAATCCTTTGGCGGCAATTTGTGCAGCTCAAATGATGCTCGAAACGCTGGGCGAAGAAAAGGCCGCAAAAAAAATTGAAGATGCTGTCAAATTCATAACAGCAAACAAAATGAAGAGTATGGCAGCGGGTAAAATGGGATATTCTACTTCCCAGGTCGGAGATTTAGTTGCTGAAAAAGTCGCTGAATAATTAAAAATAATCCCGCGTCTGAGTCGTTCAGGCGCGGGATTTTATAAATCTAATTTTTTATTTTAGATGCCATGCCTGCAAATCTGACACCAGATTATTTAAAGGCTGACAAGTGGTTTAGAGAAGCGACCACTGACGAGGAGAAAATTCTTGCCCTGCAGGAGATGATGAGAGTCATCCCCAAGCACAAAGGCACTGAGCATATCCAGGCAGACCTGCGAAAAAAAATGAGCGCTCTGAAAGAATCTGCCGAAAAAAAGAAAAAGGCAACGCATGGCCTCCTTGACATTTTTCATATTCCAAAAAGCGGAGCAGGCCAAGTTGTTCTTCTGGGTCTGCCCAACAGCGGCAAGAGCGCTATCGTCGCGGCAATTACTCACGCAAAAGCTCACGTTGCAGATTTCCCGTTCACAACGAGCATCCCACTGCCGGGAATAGCACAATATGAAGATATAAAAATAGAAATAGTCGATATGCCGCCGATAACGGCTGAATTTGCCCCAACGGGAATTGTCAATACGCTGCGAAATTGCGATATCATAGGAATTTGTGTGGATTTGAGCGGCAACATCGCTGAACAGCTCAAAGTCTGTTTCGATTTTCTTGAAGCGAGAAGACTTATGCTTGACCCGAAAAATCCAATTCTTGATGAAGGCGGCAAATCGCTGGCGAGAAAATGTTTTATCATCGCGACTAAAAAAGATTCGGCGCCGCCGGAGGCTGTCGATAATTTAAAAAAACAATTAACAAGGCCGATGGAAATTGCCGCGATATCGGCCACAGACAGAGCAAGCCTCGAAAAAATGCTTGCGGATATTTTCAGACTGCTTGATATCGTCAGGGTTTACGCTAAAAAGCCCGGGCATGAGGTGGATATGAAAGACCCGTTTGTTCTGCATAAAGGGTCGACCGTTGCGGATTTGGCGCTGTTGATTCACAAAGAGCTTGCGGAAAAACTGAAGACTGCCCGATGCTGGCCTTCGGCAGGCTCAGGCGGCAAAATTCATGACGGCCAGAATGTGCACAAGACGCATATTTTATGCGACAAAGATATTATAGAATTGCATTTTGCATAATCTTAAGGAAATAAAAATGGAATGTAAGAAAAAAGAGAACCTGAAATTCTGTAACTGCTCGTATCCGGGCTGCGATAATAAGGGTATATGCTGCCAGTGCATTCAATATCACCTGGCATCAAAACAGCTTCCCGGCTGCTGTTTTCCGTCGGATATGGAAAAGACCTACGACAGAAGTTTTAAGGCATTTGCCAGGGCGTGGAAACTATAAAGAAGTTTTGAGCTTCTCAATGATTTTATCGACAACTTGTTCGTGAGTTAACTTTCGACAGTCAATCGTAAAATCAGCCCATTTTTCGTAGAGGGGCGAGCGTTTTTTGTATAAATCATCGATGGTTTGGCCTTTGCTCATCACAACGCCGCGGATATTCAAATCCGTAAGGCGTTTTTTTATCATATCAAGCGGCAAATCAAGATAAACGATTATTCCATTTTTCTTAAGATGGTTCATTGCCAAATCGCTATAAACAACACTTCCGCCGGTAGCGATTACAATATCTGTTTTATCGATACAGAGAATATGCTGAGCTTCGATTTCGCAGAATTTTTCCAAACCATCGGCGTCGATAATCTGCTGAAGCGTTTTGCCGACAAGGGCCTGGATAAAAACATCGGTATCGAGAAAATATCTGCCCAGTCTTTTGGCGAGCAGTATGCCGATGGTGCTTTTGCCGACTGCGGGCATTCCGATAAGAACAGTGTTTTTATGCTGATTCATATTTACTAATTGCCTTTTTGTTTTTTCAGTGCGTCGTCAAGAAGCTGGCGGATTGGTGTTTGATTAGGGTCAATCCGCAGTGCCGCTCGATACGCTTCTATTGCAGCGGCAGTATCGTCTTTTTTCTCAAGGAGAATGCCCAGGTTGCGATACATTTCGGCATCGGCCGGTCTTGCTTTTAATACAAAACGAATTTCTTTTATAGCTTCGTCAGTTTTGCCAACTTCGGCCAGTGCCATGCCCAGGTAGCCATGAACAAGCACATTGCCGGGGTCAAATTCTAACGCTTTATTGAAGTATTCGACAGCCTCTTGCGATTTTCCCATCTCATTTAAAGTTATGCCAAGGTTCAAATACGCATCCACGAAATCCGGTTTGATTTTAATTGTCTGTTTAAAATATTCAATTGCATCCTGTGGCTTGCCTTGTTTTTTCAGGGCAGAAGCAAGGTTGAAATATGCCTGTGGAAAGCCCGGGTCACATTTTATGGCCAAACGGAATTGTTCAATGGCCTGGTCAAGCTTGCCGGTCCGCAAAAAGATATTGCCAAGATTGTTATGAGCCTGGGGGGAATTCGGCTTCATTTTCAAAAATTTATTAGATTGTTCAATAGCTTCATCAAACCTGCCTAACTCGCTCAGATAGGTTGCATAGTCTTCAAGAATGAGCGGATTGTTTTCGGTAACCTGCAGGGTGTGTTCAAATAATGGGAGGCTGTCTTTCCAATATTTCAGCTGCACTGAGGCGGTAAACGCCCAGCCTGTCAGCACCGCAACAGCCGAGCAACTCAAAATTAAATTTCTATACCGTAATTTTGGAACAAACTCGTTTGCGCTGAAGGCGATAATAATAAACAAGCCTGTTAATGTCATATATGTATATCTGTCTGCCATAGACTGCACGCCGACCTGCACCAGACCGATTACCGGAACCAGTGTGCCCAGATACCAGAACCAGCCGACCGTAAAAAATCTGCGGCGTCTGCCCAGATAAATAAAAATTACGGAAGCTATCACAAGCAATAAACCGCTGATTATAGCTTTTGTAACTGAAAAGGCGTCTCCCGGATGCGGATAAAGTACTGCCAACCGACTGGGCCAAATCATGTTAGTAATGTATGTAAGGTAGGAAATAAACGCATTGGCAATTCTGGTTTTAAGACACAGTATTTCGACAGCAATTGTTGCGCCGCCTCTTTGCTGAATAAAATATGTTATTATACAGGAAACAAACGAGCAGAGGAAAAATGGTATCTTCTCAATCAGGAGCCACCGGGAAAACTTACGCTGCAGCGGCCAATAATCCAGCAAAAGCAGAACAAACGGCAAAGTAACGAGCATTGGTTTGGACATAAGACCCAGTATAAACAACACTATTGCCGTCAGATACCATTTTAGTTTTGGTTTTTCAACATAACGGACGTAAGCCCACATTGTCAGAAGCCAGAAGAAAGTGCTCAGCAAATCTTTTCGTTCGGCAATCCAGGCGACTGATTCGACATGCAAAGGATGCAGCGCAAAAGCCGCTGCGACAAATGCGCTTGGCCAAACTGCTCCTGTCATTCGCATAAGAACATAAAATAAAATAAGTGTGTTTAATATATGGAAAAAAACATTCGTTAAATGATGCCCGCCGGCCCAGTTGCCGTAAAGCTGCCAATCGAGCATATGAGAAATCCAGGTAACAGGATGCCAATTGCTTGCATAGCCTGCTGTAAAAGCCCAATGAATGCTTTTGAAATTTAGTCCTGAGTGTATATTTATATTGTTTGTTACGTAAAGGTCATCGTCATATTTGAGGAATTTATGGAAGTAAACGGGCCAATATACCGCGACAATTGCCGCGATTAAAAAAACGCATATCAAAATAAAACGGTATTTATAAGGCTGCTTGCTCATTTGCCCGCTGCAGATTCCTGTTTTTTAAAATCATCTTCGAGAAGCTGACGCAAATTTTCATTATTAGGGTCGATTCGCAGAGCAGCACGATATGATTCTATTGCTCCGGCAATATCGCCTTTTCTTTCGAGGAAAATACCTAAATTGCGATGCATCTGAACATCATCAGGTTTGGCATTTAGAACAAAACGAATGTCTTCTATTGCTTCGTCAATTTTACCGATAGCAGCCAGCGCCATACCACGATAGCCATGAGCAGATATATTATCCGGCTCAAGTTTAATCGCTTTATCAAAAGGTTCGATGGCCTGGTCAAATTTCTGCAGCTTCGTCAGAATTATGGCCAGCTTTAAAAAGGTTTGTGCGTTATTTGGGGCGATTCTTAATGCCTGTTTAAAATGTGATATAGCTTCTTCAAAGTTGCCCTGTTTCTCCAGGCTGTCGGCCAAATTGAGGTTTGCCTGTAAAAAGTCAGGGTTATATTTGATAGCTGTCCTGAAGCAGTCTATAGCCTGTTGTACTCTGCCGGCCTGCAGCAGGGCACAGCCAAGATTATTATGACCTACAGCAGAATCAGGATAAATTCTCAGCGATTCTTTGCACCACCCGATTGCTTCGTCAATTCTGCCCTGTTCAACTAAAAGGCTTGCGTAGTTGTCTATCATCAGATAATTGTTTTCGGTAACCTGTAGAGAATGTTCGAACAGCGACATACTGTTTTTCCAATATTGCGTCTGAATATATGCACATACGGTCAATGCGAATATAACTATCAGAGAAGCCTCCCAGAGTACAATCTTTCGTTGAGGCGATGCCGAAACCAATTTTCCAAGCAGTTCTGGCAAACCCCAGGCGATGATAATAAATAAACCCGTCAAAGTTATGTAACTGTAGCGGTCGGCCATAGCGTGGTTTCCGACCTGCACCAGACCTATAACAGGCAAAAGCGTTCCAAGATACCAGAACCAGCCGGTAACAAGGTAACGATGGTTTTTAGCGAGTCGAAGAACAAAAATTGTTAAAGCCAGCAAAAGAGCGGCAGATATTAAAGCATAAAGAATAGATACATTTTCGCCGGGATGCGGATAAAATACGCTTAATTGGCTCGGCCAAAACATTTTCTCCATATATTTCACATAGGAGATAAGGGCATTATAGAGGCGGAACCTAAGACCGAAATCTCTAAATTCAGTCATTGCTCCGCCGCTTCGCTGGACGAGAAAGGCGATGACACTTGATACAATCGAAAGAGCAACAAAAGGAATTTTTTCCACCAGCAGACGCCAGGATATTTTTCGCTGGAACGGCCAATAGTCCAGCAGCAGAAATACAAAAGGCAAAGTTACAAGCATAGGCTTTGCCATAAGACCCATCGCAAAAATCAGCAGTGTCAAAAAATAGCGAAAAACATTCGGCTGTTTGACATATCGCAGATATGCCCACATTGCCAAAATCCAGAAAAAGGTACTCAACACTTCCTTGCGTTCAGCAACCCAG
>Ga0187886_1001376_pt1 | contig 22395 bp, 9 predicted proteins | sample June2016WEW_20_1_FD_133001 | JGI IMG/M metagenome (GOLD analysis project Ga0187886, IMG submission 133001) | Peatland microbial communities from SPRUCE experiment site at the Marcell Experimental Forest, Minnesota, USA - June2016WEW_20_150 | ecosystem: Environmental > Terrestrial > Soil >... | reverse complement strand
TACTGCTATCACCACTCCTCACTCCGACACCTCGGACTCTTCAAAGGATTCCCGCTTAAACGGCGGACATACATGGGACACAACTATACACGCGCAGACTGCGGTTACTGCTATCACCACTCCCTATTCCGATTCCACGGGCAAGGTCCCGAAAAATTACACTGCCGGTATCTGGGCTTTTGATTCTCTCTTTTCCACGCTTGGCTATAATACCACGGGGAATTATTATAAGAATGGGGAACCGCTTGTTCCCGATTCTTCTCATGCTTCAGTATATGCAAATCATGCTCGTGACACCATTGTTGATACCGGCGATGTCAGTACATCGGGCACGAATAATCCGAGGGCGGTAGAGGTGATAGGTATTCGGAATAAGGGTATACCTGCCATGCCTCTATATGGAACATCGGGCTATCCTAGAATTTATGATTTTACATGGGATGGTAGTACTAATCAATTTGTGTGGAATTATCATTTGAATTGGTCTGCCTCTCTTGCATCTATAGGGGCGTTACGTATTAAAAATGGATCGCTTATTGTTGGTAAAAATGGTCAATTTACACCTATAATATCAAACTGGGATACACTATTAGCCAATTCGAGTGCATTACATAATAAATTTCTTGTTAGCCCGCTGACTACAGGGTGGCCAGCTAACGCTGAATGGGATACGATAAAAAATTCTGATATTCTTTTCAAGGTTGACAGTTCACATAAAACCGATACTGCTTTGGATGCTGGTCTGTGGGCTGGCATTCCTTTCCCCAGTCCGGCAACAGGATCTTTGCACCAGATCGGAGGTGTCTATACTTGGCTTGACAGTATAGGGAATTGTTTTAAAGCCGACACATCAATAAAATCTCAGCATGCAATTCAAGCAAATAAAGCTGATACCGTTACATCTCATATCGAATGGAATATGCTTTCGCACTTACCGGACCATTATGACAGTTGTACCGGATCAAAATATCTCGGTGGGTATTTGTGGTCTTCATATCTGAGGTCGATTGCAGGATTGACAGCGGATAGCACTGCAAAAGTGCCAAGAAATTATACAGTAAATTGGTGGACATTTGACAGTTTATACAGTCGGGCGGCAGGTATCCCGTTTATTGACAATAACTACATAACCTTCGGCCAGAATTATTATGACGGTCCGTGGGGGAGGATCGCCGCGCAAGATGCTCGGTTGGAAATCTATAGTTTGTCAAACGATCTGTATCTATCCGGCATCGCAGGCGTAACATTAAATGGTGGTGGTTACAGAACTAAGATTGACGATAGTGTGACTGTGCCTCTTGTCCTCAGCGATACGGGCAAATTTTGGGATGGTCTGTGGGCGAAAAAGTGCTCAACGAGTATTCTTATAGATGATAGTGGTGCTCTGCGTGCAGCACATTTTTCCGGTATCCCTCACAAGGCAACTTCCAGCGATTCAATTTGCGTGCTATGGGATGGCCGTCTTGCCATGCGGACAAAAGCGGAAATATTAAGCGATTTAGGAGCGGCACCATTGAGCGCCCCTTCGTTTACCGGAATCGTTGGAATGTCTAATACATTGAAACTTGGAGCCTCTCCTCAGTTGACAGGTAGTACTGATGCTCTACAGGTTTCAAGCGGAAACGCTAACGCCCTTGATCTATACCGGCAAGTCAATGGTGCTGGACAAGCGGCATCAGGTGTTGCTTTTTACGCACAGAATGATAGCGGGAACCCGGCGCAATACGGCGGTATACAGGGATACATTGACGCGCCGAATGCCGGAGTGATGGACGGCGGAGTAACGATAAATGTAAAAATTGCCGGTACGGAAACAAACATATGGCGATTTACAAAAGCAGGATTTATCGCCGTGACGGATAATTCTTACGATATTGGAGCTAACGGAGCAACGAGACCGCGCACCGGATATTTCGGTACGTCAATTTCGGCGCCTTTAGCGACCTTGACTTCAAGAATAAATATTTATAGAGCAGTCGGACTTACTGATTTGCAGACGTATACGTCCGGTGTTGATTCGTCAATTATATGCGTTTATCAAGCACAGAATTTCCCAACGACTAACGCTTATTATCGGGTGATGGATATCGTGGCAGGTGGGGAAAACAGTCATTCGATTATAAGATTATTGGTACAGGCAAATAATACCGTACCCATAGAGGCAATGAGGTTGCGTGAGGACTCGGTGGTAGTTGAAGTTCCAAACTTAGTAACACAGAATATATTCGCGAGTACCGGAACAATCTCTCTACACGAGGCAACGCCATTGGCCGGGTATGGATTGGATGCTAATGTTAAGTCGAATTTTAGAGATACCACAAAGGGAACGGTCAGCTATTTTGTCAAGGACTCGGCGGGTACGGTGATATGCAACGGCAATCTTGATTTTCCTGTTATCGGCGGTGGAGTAAGAATCAAAACCGGCACAAATTCCCGCATCGGTCAGGCCACGCTTGTAGGTGGTACTATCGCCGTGGCAAATACGTCGGTTACTGCAAACACGCGGGTGTTTCTAACGTGCGCTACGGCGATTGGAACGCAGGGCTTTTTATCCTATACTCAGATAAATGGCACATCGTTTACCATTAACAGTTCGGCGGGTGCTGCCGATAACTCTGTAATTAACTGGATTTTAGTTGAATCTATACCATAAGGGGAAATGTATGAAAAAGATGCTGATGGTTCTTCTTCTTGCAACAATGTCGTATGGCAGTTCTGGAAAAGCGACAACCGCAACTGCCGGTGTGCCTGTTTTGCTTTACAAGGCTACCAGTGATAATTTCGTTGATGGAATGAAAGTCATAAATCCAAACGCTGCTGTCAACGTGTCAATATATTTCAATAACCAATTATTGGCGCTTATTCCGATTGCCGCAAACAGGACTATCCCTAATGTGTTTGGCTCTTCTATTACACATATTCAGAATAACGATTCGATAACGGTATCTTCGGATATTTCGGGAGTTACAGCGGAAATTTATTATAGTCAATACCCTGTACCGGTTAGTGGGGGTGCTTCGTGGGGAGGGATCGGCGGAACACTTACGGCACAGACGGATTTAGTAACTGCTTTATTAAACGATACAACGGGAATAGAAACAAAGATTAAAGGCGACACTATAGGATATGGCACTAACTTTGCAAACTGGAATACCGCCTATGGCTGGGGAAATTGGGCTTCCGGTATTTACGCATGGGCGAAAGCGGCGACGAAACCGACGTATACCTATACGGAAGTAGGTGCTGATGTTTCGGGCGCGGCGGCGGCTATTACTCTTTCTGGCCTTGGCGGTGTACCGACAACCAGAACAATAAATGGCTATGATCTATCCGCAAACAGGTCGTTGACGTATACAGATGTTGGGGCATCGGCAAGCAGTCACAATCATTCTGGGGTGTATGAACCTGTGCTTGGAAATCCCGGAACTTCTGGCTATGTACTTTCGTCTACTACTGGCGGCACGCGTTCTTGGATAGCTCCGGGCATAGCTTCATATCCCGGCGCTGGGGTGGTAGTTTCCACTGGATCGGCATGGGGAACGTCTTTGACCGCACCTACCTACATAATGAATAATCCACTGACAACGATAGGCGATTTGCTTTATGCTTCAAGCACAGCGACACCCGCGACACCATCGCGCCTTGTGGCTGCTGCTGCTGGATCGGTTTTAATCAGCGCAGGAACAGCAACAGCCCCGGTATGGTCAACCGCCCCGCTTGCATCGTACAGGCAGTTATTCGAGGGATCATGCAGTATTATCGCAGCACAGGCAGCGGGGACGTACATGCTATCCAACGGTAGTGCCGGGGTGGTATCCGGTGGGAGTGTACTTTATCCAATATGTTTTTATTATATCGCAGGAGCAGATTTCCCCTCGGTCAGTACGGTCACGACGAAACTAAGAATAAGGGCCTCTGTCGCGGTTAATGCCACAGCTCCCGCTGCTAATTTTACCATTGGATTATATCCGGTGACTTCCGGTGCAGGAGCGGCAGGGTTAAAAATATGGACAACCGGAACGCTTGTCTCAGGTAGTGCAACAAGCACAGTTACGACACCGGCAGGATCGTCATGCACCAATGTAAACGGCTCTGATTTTGTCATACCGACTGATGGAATTTATTGCATAGCAGTTGTTACATCGGCGGCGATAGCAACGTCATCACTCGTTCAGATATATGGATTTTGCCAACTGAGGAACCAGTAATGAAAGATAAGTGTTACAACTACGCTACCTGTTTAGCGGCGCACGGGGGAAGATATGAAATGGCTTATACATCTAAATATTCACTTTAAACCCCAAAGGAGGGTGTTTTATGAAGACTCTTTTTAATATACTCATGGCAGGCGCCACAATACTAATGGTCGCGGCGGTCAGTTGTTTTGCTGGAAATACTCTTGCGCAGGAAGTTGCCGCGTTAGGGATCCCGCTTCCGGCATGGGCCCAGTCTATGTTGAGCCATGGTGGTACGGCAATAGCGGGAGCGGTCGGCGTATACGTCTTTGCGAGGAACAAAATAGCGTTTTTTATTCATGAGTATGAAAATCTAAAGTTGGTTATTTCTGCTTTCATCGAGTTGGCCGGTGTCGTTAAAACCGAGATCAAAACACCTGAAGCAACCAAAGCGTGGAATGGTGTCATGGATGCGTGTGCGGAAACGCTCATTGATACCGGCAATAAATCCCTTATTCAGAAGGGCCAATTTTTACTTACAAGGAAAATTCCTGTTTTAAGTACAGCAGCTGTGCCGAGCGCCGGTGTAGTTTCCGGACCTTCTGCTTAAAATATTGTTACTCCATTTCAAAGGGGCCTTTATGATGATGACGCGAGGAAAAACAAGGGTGCCGGACTGGGTGATGCAGCAATTAATTGAGCGCAACCCGAGGGGCAGCGATAAGCCCGAACAAATTACCGTCGTCGACAGGCCCCCATCCGATCTTATATCCGCTGGCGCGTCAGCACAGCCGATAAGTGCGTCAAATAATCAACCACAGCAGCAGGAACGCACAACGACAAGACAGATATCCGACTCCCAGGGCGACACGATCGGAACACCAATGCCGCCGCCGATGGTCGGCCCGGGTGGAATAGATACTGTTTCCCGTCCAGACACCGTTCCAAACCCTGATACCTCAATGATTAATATTGATTCTATCCCAAAATCCCCTCACAACTCCGATATGCCATTCGAGCCGATCACGCCGCCAAGCCGGACTCTTCCGGCAGGCCCAAGCGAACCGCCGACCAAACGGGCTGGCGATGTTCACGTGGGTGAACGGGTACTCTCGGCCAATGCCGCAAAGGCGATCGATGATGATACCTTTGCCGAATTCTCCAAACAGCTCGAGAGCGGCACTCTCGATCATAACGCTTTCCGGCAATTTCTTAAAATGCCCCCGAAGCCCGGCTATGCGGCAGGGTCCGGGGCAACACCAGTCACCGATCCGAACAAGATAATTCCAAAAACACCGACCGCGGCCAGTCAGGGGGCGGCCGCAGGAGGAGCAACCACACCGACCGCCGCATTGAACGCAACACCGACCACGGTACCAACGCCCGGAAACTATGACACCATTATCAACCAGAACCTTGCCAACCTGCAGGCGACCGGGCAAGGGACCAGCCCAACAGTTAAAAGGGCAACCGATAGCGCATTGCAAAACTATGATACGGCTGCCGCGCAGGATATTTATAAAAACAATCAGACTATAGCCGCACAGCCGAATGTTCCACAGGCGTCACAGGTGGCGCAGATGGGCCAGGAAGCCAGCGCAATACGATCGGGACGCAGTGATCTTATTGGTAATCTTGCCAACACGAACGAACAGAACGCCGAGAAGGCCGCCGCAGATGCAGCCAGCCTTGCGGCCAGCGAACGGTCAACACAGCGCCAGACGCAACAGGAAGACTTAAATACCCTCATTCAGATGGGTGTTACCGAAAACCTGCCGGCAATTACCGCGAAGTTGAAAGACATGGGTATTACCGCTAACCCGGCCGCCCTTGTCACCGCCGAGAACCAGCAGAAGTTTTCTTCGGCAATGACACTTATAAGCCAGGGGATAGCCTCCGGTATGACGCAGGAACAGATAGTGGCGTCCCTGCAGGCGAACGGCGTTTATGATGCTTTGAATTCCACGATCGGCAGTACCGCGGCGCCGAACGCATGGACCGGGGACCCGTCCGCTTCACCGATTACCGCAGCACAGAGCGGCACCACCAACGCAGACCAGGCGAAATGGCTGATTGATAACGGCTATACCTTAAAAGGAACGGCCGCGCCTGCGGGTGGATTGAACGCGCTTATCTCAGGAATGAAGGAAAGCACCAACACGGTTGACCAGGCGTGGAACGCCATGACGAGCAGTGAATGGTACAAGAGCCAGACACCAGAAACACAGGCGAAACTGAGTGCACTCAACGATTATGCTCTTTCCGGCCAGGAACTGCCGTATAATATTACCCAGGACGCGAGCGGAAAATGGACGGTAACACCAAAAACAGAAGCGGAAATAACCGCACAGCAGACTGGCCAATTTGCCGGTGATCCATACGGAGCAGACGCCCAGGCGATACTTGCCGCGGGTACCACCAGCACCCAGGCAAAAAGCGTGCTTGATGCTATCGTTACGGATATCACCACGCGCCACGATGTGTCAAAGCTCAATTCCTTGCCTGCAAATGTTAAAACTGCGGTAACGCAGGATATGGCCTCAAAGGCGGTAACGTGGGATGGAACGACGACATCGAGCCCGGGCAGAGATAACCTCACCGGTACGGGTGGTTTTGCAGATGCGCCCGCAAACGGATCGATTGTTAATTACAATGGTCAAACGTATATCGTAACGAGCGACGTATCCGCGAAGTCGGAGTCTGGCGGCCGCTGGACACAGCAAGAATTTTCCGCGATAGACGTTGCTACCGGGCAGGCGAAAGTATTTACATCAGGCGGAGCAAATAGCGGAGGAAAAACAAACGTCTACGACGCAGGTGCTGTACCTGGGTCGTAGACGCCCAAGACAGGATTAGAAAAGATATATAACGCCACATACGGTCAAGTTTTAGGGCAAGCCTAAAAAGGAGATAAACATGGCACCCACCACACCAATAACAGCAGATCCAACTATGACGGCAATCACCGGCGGCGTAAGTCTTATTACCGACCTGATTAACCTTGGGTTGAATTACAACGCCCAGCAGGACCAGCAGTATGCGACCCGTCTTAATGATGCCGAACAAACTGCCGAAAGACAAACCGCCCGGGCCGATACGCTGGAAGAAAAAAAATACAATCGCGGGCAAACCGCGACCGCAAATGCGTTCGCTGAAATGAAAGACGACCAATCGGCCATTAAGGGTTTTGCCGGTGACCTGCAGAACTATCTTAACAGTAATCAGTCTGCCGCAAAAAGTCTTGTCACTATGTGGCAAAGGAGATAACCGATGGATACCTATAATTATCAGACCGGTATGCAGCCGATTACAGCTGGCGTTTCGCGTATAGGTCAGGATGTATCGGGAGGTATTGAGAACGTCGAGCAGGCGGTCGGAGAGCAGAAGATACAACGGGCCAACGATGCTCAGAACCAGCAGGTATTCGGCCAGGTGAAGGACTTTTTCGGACGTGTGCGCGGCGTAAAATTAGACGGCCTCGAACCGAAACCGAACGAACCGAACCCCCAATACGTGGAACGATTGAAACAGGCAGCGCCGACGCTTGTTGACCAGCTGAAAACCGCTGGGGTTGACCCAAATGAACTGCGGCAGGCAGTGGCGATCCCAGGTTTTGCGCTTCCGGATGTTCAAAAACTTATCTACAAGCGGACCGGTACACAGCTCGAGCAGGAACTTACTGCGCCTCCAGCGCCACCGGCGGACAGTATTGCCGACATAAAGGCAGGCGTATTGTCGCTCGACGATATTAATCGGAAGCACCGGACAAATATTTCTCAGGATGAGTACAATCGCATTGCCGGCATTGCCGAACCACAGCCCGCAAAACCTCCTACACTTCCCGCTGGCCAAGCCGGGCCGGTCCAACCGGCGCCGACACCACAGGCACAGGCAGCGGCAGACCAACCGTTACCGCCAGCACTTGCGGAAGCACAGCCCGGCCTGCACCAGCCGATATCCTTCCAGGCGGCGCGGGAAAGGGTAACTGCGGCCGATCTTCCACAGGAACAGAAAAAAGAATTCGAACCTATTCTCACCGGAATTGCCGACCGGGAAGCGTCGGCACTTGTTACGCCAGGACCCGCGCCGCGTCGTCGTACCGAATTCATGAGGGACGTTACCGGTAAGGGTATACCACTGACGCCTGAAGTAAAAGAAGCGGCCGGCGGTATGTTGAGCGAAAAGGACATTGCAGACGAGCAGGCGAAGAAGGACGCACTCGCGCATAAAGTGAGATACGACCAGATGCGCGAAAAAGAACAGAACAATTCTCTTTTAAAAATCATGTTGGACCAGGAGAAGTTTAATGCTACGATGCGCAGGGCGTACGGTAAGGACTCGGTTACCAACCTTGCGCAACTACACAAGGCCCTGCAGGAGTACAACGACCTCGACAATCAGTTGAAAATTGCAATGAACGTGAACCAGGGTTCGCTTAACGAGAAACTTCCACAGGATCCCGCGGCACTCATGGACAGGCTGCAGGAGCTGGATGGTTACATTCAGACAATAAAAAGCAAGCTTCCCGGCATTGATAAACAACTGGAAAAATATTCCAGCCCGAACCGGTCGGAACCGGTCGCCTTGCCGACGCTCGCTCCTGACGAACCGGCCCCGAATCCCATTTATCCGCAACGACCGAAAAGACCATTAACCAGTTTTGATACTCCGTAGAAACAGGGTAGGAAATGGCGTTTGATTATAACGGAGCAAAACAAGAGGGTTATAGTGATGTCGATATTCTCGACCATCTTAAAAAGACACGCCCTGATTTTGACTACTCGGGCGCCATGGCGGAGGGTTATGGCGTATCGGATATTACAGATCATCTCAATTCAAAACCTCCCAAAACAACCACACCCCAGCCGCCGCTGAATGTTCAGATTCCGCCAGTATCAATGCCGGTCATGACTGCCGTGCCGGCAGTATCGACGCGCACCGACATACAGCCAGCCCCACTTCCAGAAGTGCCTAAACCCGTACCACTCGCAGCAAACGCTCCTGCGCGGGTATTGGGAATGACAAAGAAAATGCCCGTGCCGGAAGAGACTTTGCCCGTCACCCCGCCGCCTAAAGCCGTTGCGAAAGAATGGACGAAAAAAGACGAGGACCGCCTCGGTACCTATGCAATCAAACAGGTGGCGAAGGGATACGCGAATATAGGAAAACTTGTTACCGGCGTATCAGCCGATGCGGCTGAAAACTTCGGCTATGTTGCCGACATGCTCGGGGAAAAGACCAATAAGCCGGTATGGGACAAGGTGAGTAAGGCAGCTGCCGATTACCACAACACCTTGACGAAAGCCGGGAAGACACTCACTGATTTTTACCAGCCGAATCCAGCAGAACAAGAGACATACCAGCGCAGCGGACCCGCCGGCGCGGCGTTTGTTGGTGGTATTGATATGCTGGGCGAATTCCTTCCCACCATGATTGCGACCGGAGGCGGCGAGCAGGCACGAGCGATAATGGGGGCCTTCGCAAAGAAATATGGGCCCACCGCTCTGGTTGAAATGAAGCCGATAATACAGAAGGCGGTATCGGAAGCTGCAAAGAAAAGTGGGAAACTTATAACCGCCGACGATGTTGAAAAAACAATCGCAAATACTGTTTCTGGTTTTGAGCAAGGGTTTGTAACCAGTGATGGGGGATTGAAGGAAAGGGTAAAACAGGGAGCGGTGACCGGCGCTCAGATGGCGGCTTTTTCTGCGGCAGGTAAGGGCGCCGAGATGGTCACCGGTAAGATGAGCGCGATACCGCAGCGGGTGGCCCAGAGTATAGCACAGGGTAGCGTTTTCGGCGGCATGGCCGCGGCCCAGGGAGCAAGCCCATCGGACATAATAAGTAACTTTGCGCAGGGCTTTGGGTACGGATTGACGGGTAAAACCTACGGCGCGGCCGCAAAACTTTACGATGAAACAATCCAAAAATACGGTGGTTTTAAGGAATACCGCGACTTTGACTGGAATTCAAACAAACCGAAACCCAACGAGAACTACGAACAATTCGGCAACAGATTTGGAAATGACGTTCTCTATAAGGGCCTGAAGGAAGCATTTAAAGGAGCAATCCCCAACGATGTGATCGATGCGCTGGCACCGGTCCAGGGCGAGCGGTACATCGATTATTACAACAGGACGAAGGCAACGCTTGATCAGTCGGTAGCCGCAGGCAAGACAAAGGCAGGTGCAGCACCGGAACCACAGCCGGAAGCGGGGCCAGCCACCCCGCCTCCTGCCCCGGTACCAAAACCCACACCGGTACCAGAACAACCACCAGTACCAAAACCACCCGTTTCTGAAACGATTACCCCTATTCCTGAAACGAAAAGACCTGTTTCTGGAACAGAAACACCTAAAACCGGAACGACAAGGCCAACACCCCCGGAAATGCCGCAGGGCATGAATACCCTACAATCACTTGGGGTTGAAGGTCCGGAAGGCTTTGTGGCGCTGCCGGAAGCCCGCCAGCAGGAGATCTACCCGAAGCTCAACACGTATGAGCAGGGAAGGATAAACGAGCTAAGGAAGGCGCCTAAAGAGGCCCCGGTCGACCAGGCAATGCGAGAAACCCAGCAGATGCCGGTAGTACCCGAAGGGGAAACACCCATACCATCCGGTCTATTCAATGCCTTATCTCCCGATCAAAAACAAAAACACTATGAAAACCTCGAAAAGCTGGCATACACCGACCAGCTGACCGGCCTTGGAAACCGCAACACGCTCGTTAAGGACAATATCGACATAAGGACCGCTGACCAGACAATACACGATCTTGATAATTTCAAGTCTATAAACGACACCTACGGCCATCCGGTCGGTGACAAGGTATTAAAAAAATTTGCGGATGTCCTTCAAAAAGCGTATGGCGATAAGGCAAAAGTCGTGCGTATCGGAGGCGAAGAAATTGCAACATTTCCCTTGAAATCTCTTGACGCACAGAGTATAATTAATATAGAGAGAAGGGCAAATGAGGAACTCGCAAATACAACATTCGACACCGACAAGGGCCCCCTCCGCGGCGTCACATTTTCTTCGGGCCATGGCGCAGGGTACGATGCCGCCGACGCACAAGTTTACAAATCGAAGGAAGCCGGGAAAAGTGGCGTATCGGTAGATGGAAGGTATTATGAATATACAGGAAATCGACCGATTACTGGCCTCCGGACGGAGGAACTACAACCTCGAGGAAGGAAGCCCGGAGCAGGAGGAAATTTACCGGAGAACGCCGAACCTGCGACCGCGACAGGAAAGCCCGTCGCCGGATCCGGAAGAGCAGTTTCACCCGGACGTACTGAAGTCTCTCGCGCCGTCGCTCCGACCCCACCAGGCGAACTAAAACCCACAAGTAAAGGCCGCGAACCGCAGACTTTCGGGGACGACCCGAAGGTCAATACCGCTTTATGGCTCCGCGCAACAAAATCCGGTTTGAGAAAAGAAGTGCTGGACCAGCCGAAGGGTCAGGAACAATGGGACTTCCTGATGGGCAAAAAGACAAAGGACAATAAGGGCAGGACAATCGTCCTTACCAATAAATCAAACGCCCTCGTTAAAGACATATACGACTACTGGAACGAATCAACCGAAGCGGAAGAACTGCGGAATAAAACCGGCATACCCAAAGACCTCTTTACTGATTTTGAAGATGTTGCCCGCCAATTGCAGGAAGCGCCCCACCCATTCGAAGTTGTAAAACCAGATAAATCTGAGGCGTTTCCGTTTCAGCAAGGCGAAGAGGAAGCACATTACGCAGAACTCGCAAAAAAAAGGGGACTTCCTCCGGTCGTGCGCGGAAGCGAAATAAAACCGCCCGAAACACCAATACCACCAGCCGCTGGATTGCCGGAAGTAACCGATAGGGCACGTGTAAAAAAATACGTCGATGAACAGGTGTTAGATAAAGGTAAAGCTATCTATACTCCAACGGTCATACAGGGCGGGAAAAAATACATCCGCCTCGACGACGGCGTCGGCAACGAAGTTGTAATTCCAAAAGACCACCCCATAGCGAAAGAGGTTGAATCGCGAAAAAAAGAACTCGGCCTTATTACGCCAGAAGAATCCCAGTCGCCCGGGAGGAGGCTTGGAGAGGCCGGTAAAGAAAATGTAATTAAAAACCAGATGGAATCCCTCGTTTTCGACAGGGGATTTTTCTATAAAAAGCAGATAACGAAAGATGTAAACGGGGTCAAGCAGGTTGTATGGAAATTGACAAATAAAGACGGTAACGTCAGATATTTCAAGCTCGACGATCCGCGCATGAAATTGTACGATAAGGCGGTGGAGCAGTTTAAAAAGGGTCGCCGGACGCCGGAAGAGATGCCGGAAGAAGAAACGACGGCCGTTTCTGCGCCTGCGGCCGCACCCGCCGAAATGGAAAAGGAAGAAGAATTCGGCTGGAAGCAGGCGGGTTTCACGACTGAAAAAGATTTTAACGAATCTTACGATAAAAACGCTCTTAAGGATGTCGGGGAAACGAAAGACGAGTATCTCCAGCGCGTGTATTGCAAAGAACTCATGGGCGGGCAGAACACCTTTTCGATAAAGGAAGCGGCATGAAGCAGGTGAAAGACGTAGTGGCCATGGTGATTGATAACGGGATCTTCGTCGAGATAGCGGTCCGCCTGGCCCGGGAATACAAGAAGGTTTATTACTGCGTCCTTGGCTGGCCGAACTCCTTCCCGCGGATGCACGAAGCCTGGATAGGCAGAGGACTGGAAAATATCGAGGTTGTTGAATCCCCATGGCCTTATTTCAACCAGGTCGACCTCTGGGTATTTCCTGACGTTTATTACGGCGAGATGCAGGTATGGCTCGAAAGCCAGGGGAAGGCCGTGTGGGGCGCAAGGATGGGCGAGGAGATGGAGCTTTACCGCGACTCAATGAAGAATCTCATGAAGAGCCTTGGCTTGCCGGTCCAACCGTGGATAAAGATAAAGGGGATTAATGCCCTGCGGGAATATCTTAAATCCAACAACAATAAATGGGTGAAAATCAATAAATGGCGCGGCATGATGGAAACCTTCTTCTCGAAGGATTTTAAGGAGGTTGAACCAAAGCTGGACGAACTCGCGTACCAGCTCGGCGCCTTTAAAAATATCATGGAATTTATCGTTGAAGACGACCTGCCGGATCTCGTTGAAGTTGGCCTCGACGCTTATTCAATTGATGGAAAATTCCCTTCCCAGATGATGTCCGGAATAGAGGTTAAAGATAAGGGATACATCGGAATATTCAAACAGTATAAGGACCTGCCGGCCGTTATTACCGATTTTGATAAAGCGCTGGCGCCGACACTCAAACAATACGGATATCGAGGTTTTTATTCAACTGAGCTGCGCGTCGGCGGTGACAAAAAGCCGGTTATGATCGATATGTGCGCCCGGGCCGGATCCCCACCGAGCGAGCTTTACCAGGAAAACTATAAGAACCTTGCGGAAATTATATGGGCGGGCGGTAACGGCATCCTTGTCGACCCGGTACCGGTCGCTAAATTCGGCGCGGAGATGCTGATACACTCGAGCTGGGCCGATAAGAACTGGCAGCCGGTCGACTTTCCCCCGGAAAACCGCCAGTTTATCAAACTGCGAAACGCCGCCATGGTCGACGACCGGTACTACGTTATACCGCAGGCGCTTGGCCTGCCGGAGATAGGCGCCGCGGTCGGTTACGGCGACACACTGCAGGCGGCGATCGATATGGTAAAGAAGGTAGCGAAGAGCGTTACGGGATACTTTATAGATATATTCCCCGACTCTTTGGATGAAGCGAAAGACGAGATAGCAAAATCGGCAAAATTCGGGATTAATTACTTTGAAACCAATGCTCAACCTGAAAATAAACCTGAAGACGTTACCGCACAAGCGGCATAGGTATCCGACGCTCGGTGATTATCTGTGGAAGATCACCGCGAAGGGATACCGGTTTACCGTCGTTGCGTCGCGGGAACTCGGGCTCGACTCATGCTTCCTTGTTCTTTTCCATGAACTCGTCGAAATGTTTCTCTGTTTCCGGCGCGGTATTACGGAAAAAGAAATATACGACTGGGACATCGAACACCCGGACGCCGACGAACCGGGAGAAATAAAAGGGGCGCCGTATTTCTACGAACATACGGCGGCAATTAAGATGGAGCGATACATGGCTGAATTATTAAATGTAAACTTGAAAGAACACGAAGAACGATGTAATCGCGTTTTTGATGGAAAGCCGTTTTAGGGGGAATGATGAAAAAGATAGCGAGGGACATTTACCGTCAGCGTCTTGTAATTGAAGGGCATTACGAGGCGGCCCTTTCCGCACCCAGAATAAGAAAATATCTGCGTGATTTATCATACCTTCTTCGAATGACCATCATCTTCGGGCCCCGCGTCATGAGAAACGGCGAGAAGTACCGGCCGCACGGCCAGCAGGAGGGATACGAGGGCCTCATGGTATGGGTGGAGAGCGGCACATCGGTATATACCTGGGAGAGTTGTAACTTTTTCACGGTAGACATATATTCATGCAAGAGGTTTGACGCGAAAAAAGCGGTCGGTTTTACGAAGTATTTTTTCAAAGCGAAAACCTTAACATACAAGAGCGTTTAACCATGCCTGTAAAAATCCATTGCCCGAATAAAAACGCGCCTGAATACAAAGAACTCGAAAAGACATTCGGACCGGAACGGGCCTTTGTCGCGTTTGTAAGACATGAGGGCGCGGGCCTTCCGACCATAGAACAGGCCCGTACACTCCTGACCCCGGCAGCCGCGAAGAACAAAATAAAAACAATAAAACCCTTGATATCTCCTGCGGAAACAGGTATAATTAAAGGGAAGGGACAAGAGGTAATTACCACCACTAAACCACCGGAAGAAGGTAAACGTGGAACCGAACCCGAACAACTCCCCGCAAAGCCAGCTACCGGAGCAGAGCCAGCAGCAGGAAAACCTGCAGGCCCAAGCGAACATGCCGCCCCTACAAAGATTCCCGCACGACCCGCCGAACCCAAGGCCGGCGCCGCCGCCCCGACCGAAGCCGCAAAGCCAGCCGCCGCAGGAACCGGCACCAATATTGCCGGAAGACCGGAAGGAGCTGACCAGCTGGGAGATCGAGGTGCTGCAGCAGTGGGCGAAGGCGCAGCCCCAGTACGTGCTCAACCTGCGGAAGAAGGGGGAGTTACACCAGGCGGTACAGAAGGCGTGCGACCGGGAGATCGAACAGGAACACCAGCTGGTAAAGTACGGGATGTATCCGAACGAGGCGGAGGAGGTGGCGGAACGGGATCTCTGGCTGCCGGAAGCGACGGAGGGGCAAGGGGAAGCCGCGGAGATGAACCCAGATTAATAGACCATACCCCAGAGGGCCGGAAGAAACAGCGCCTTATAGATTATCTTATTCAGGAAGCCGACAACATCGGGCACGGTGGACCGGCCGCAAAACTGAAAGATAATCTTAATGCAATAAAAATCCTCAAACAGATCGAAAGCGAAAACCGTCACGCCACGCCGGAAGAGCAGCAGGCGCTTGTCCGTTACGTCGGATGGGGCGGGCTTTCCGCGACCTTTAAAGAATCCAACATCGCCCACGATGAATTGAAGGGATTACTCACTAAAGAAGAATACGCTGCGGCCCGGGCATCTACCACAAACGCGCACTACACTTCCCCGGCGGTCATTCAATCGATATGGAACGCCATTACGCGCATGGGTTTTAACGGCGGCCCGACACTCGAACCGGCGACCGGCATAGGACACTTTTTCGGCCTGCGTCCGACATCCCTTAATATGTCCATGGAAGGTATCGAGCTCGACCCGATATCCGGACGTATCGCCCAACAGCTCTACCAGAACGCCATAATTCAGATACAGGGTTACGAAACCCTGAAGATGCCGAAAGACTATTACCAGCTTATTTTATCAAATGTTCCCTTCAGCGAAATATCGCCGGTTGAACCGTCGGACGCCGCAACGCCGGATCTACCCAAGGGTATGGCGCTCCATGATTTTTACTTCATGAAATCATTATACGGCCTGCGTCCCGGAGGACTTCTCGGTTTTGTAACGTCGCACTACACGATGGACAAGAAAAACCCATCCGTACGTCAGGCGATAATAAAACAGGCAGATTTTATTGGGGCGGTCCGGCTGCCTGATACCGCATTCAAGGAGAACGCCGGCACCGAGGTGGTCACCGATATAATTTTCCTGCAGAAGCGGGCCCCGAACCAGCCGCCCTCTGAGATGAGTAAGTTGTTTGTAGAGTCCGGCGCCGTATCCATGGACGCACCGAAGGCCGGCGGCAAGAAAGATATGTTTGTTAATAAATATTTTCAGAACCACGAAGAAATGGTGCTGGGAAAACCGACGCTCGGTGGTACCAGGTACGGCGGCGACCAGTACACCGTCGAACTTGACCCGGCGGTCACTCACGAACAGTTCGAGGAAATGCTTTTTAACGCTGCAGATAAATTTCCAAAGGACATTGTTACACCGTATGTCGATGAAAACAACCTTCATGTGTCATTCGATGAATTCGACCAGCCGGAAGATATTAAGCGCATGGCGCCCGGGTCGTTTTTTGTTGAAAAGGATGTGCTCTACCAGAAAAATCCAGAAACTGGTTTCGTCAACAAGGTGCCGGAGGGTAAAAATCACGACAAAATACACCGGATGGCCGAGATTAAGAGCATCATGCAGAAAATGTTTGATGCTGAAAGGCTCGAAGAGGGCGCCGAATCGAAGAAATACCTTGCAAAACTCAACGCCGCATACGACTCTTTTGTAAAAAAGCACGGCCCGATAAATAACAAGCGCACTTTCAACCTGATAAAACAGGACCCGGCCCGGTACCAACTCGCAGCACTTGAAAACTACGACGACCAGACGGACACCGCAAAAAAGACAGCTATTTTTAAGGGTTATTCTTTCACCCGCGATAAGGCGATCGAGAAAACCGACTCAGCGCAGGATGCGCTCATTGTTTCACTCAATCAATACGGGTCGGTCAATATTCACCGTATAGCTGACATGCTCGGCATGGACGGCCCCGCAACGGTCGACAAGCTTCTGGCGGAAAGGCTGGTATTCCGCAGCCCGGAAGATTATTTGAACGGCAAGCGCGAATTATACCAGTCAAGAGACGAGTATTTGTCCGGAAACGTACGTCAGAAGCTGTTAAAGGCAAAAGAAGCGGCAAAAAAATACCGGATGTTCGACCTGAACGTGCGCGAACTCGAAACAATAATCCCGCCGGATAAACCTGCGGAGCGGATATCCGTACGGATGAATTCGCCACTACTGCAGCACACCGATATTGAAGAGTTTTTGAAGGACACGTTCGGCGCAAACAATGTTTCCGCAAACCACAATAGCTTTAACGGGCAGTGGGACATTAAAATAGGTGGGTATTATAATTCCCGGCTCGTCGAAGAAACATACGGTACGCCGAGAATGAACGGCATTGAGATCATGCGCGAACTCATGGCCGGTCGCCGGCCAAAGATTTATGATACCGTATCCGATCCATTACCCGACGACCCAGGACACGCAAAAGAGGTATTCAACGAGCAGGAATCAGCGGCAGCGCAGGCCCGGGCGGACGAGATAAAGAAGAAGTTTACCGAATGGCTATGGTCGGACAACGAACGGAAAGAGCGGATTGTGCGCGACTATAACGACCGCTTTAATGCGTTCGTGAACCGTGAATACATCCACCCGAAGAGAATAAAGGACCCCAGCGCACAGGTGTTCTTTACCGGCAGTTCATTCCCATGGCCGGCGCGTATCCACCAGGCGGACGCAGTATGGCGGATTATCCAGAACAAAAACACCATGCTCGCCCATGGGGTCGGGTCCGGTAAAACCCTTGAAATGATATGGGCCGGTCAGGAAGCGCGGCGCCTTGGCCTTGCAAAGAAGCCAATGCACGTATTCCCGAACAAGTTAATACGCCAGTGGACGGCGGATTTTTATTCCGCCTATCCGCATGCCAATATACTGGTGGCAAATGAAGGCGACTTGTCGCCGGATAAACGCAGGCTATTTATCAATAAAATAGCCACCGGCGACTGGGACGCCGTATTGATAAAACGCGAGGACTTTAAAAAGATACCACTGTCCCCCAGGGAAGAGGCGGAGCAGATATCGGAAGAAATCAATCAATACCAAAATTATCTCAAAGCATACGAAACGGAACACGCCAACGAAAGCTTCGGCAGTAAGAAAAAGAAACCGCGCTCGGTGAAGCAGCTCGAGAAGAAACTGGAGTCGTACAAACAGAAAAGACAGGGGTTACTCAATAAGGCGCGGAAAGAACGGGGAACGCTCTATTTTGAGGACCTTGGTATTGACTTCCTTACGATCGATGAGGCCGACGAATTTAAAAACCTCGAATACTATACCGCCCTCGAAGGCGTCCGCGGCATGGGTAGTCCTATGGGGTCCGGCCGCTCCTATGATATGTTCCATAAATCGAAGTATTTGACGCGCAAGGGCGCCCGCCTGATATTTTCCACAGGTACCCCGATATCCAACTCGCTCGTTGAAGCATATTCCATGATGAAGTATCTGCAGCGCGACTGGCTGCATGAAAACAATATAGAAAGTTTTGACGATTGGAGCAGATTGTTTGCCGATACGGTCACGGAGATGGAGCTCGACAACAGCGGGTCCGCATACCGGCCGACCACTCGCTTTTCACGGCTTACCAACGTACCCGAATTCATGAAGGCGCTGCGGGAAGTATGGGACATAAAGACAAACAACTATTTGAAGGACAAGGGCATACTGGTACCGGGTAAAAATCTTCCGCTGGAGAAGGTAATAAACATAGCGGCGCCGGCCTCCGACCTCATGAAATCGTTTAAGCGGTACCTTGTTCGAAGGGAAAAGGGGCTTAAAGGCCAGCGAGCGGAAAAGGGCGCAGACAATGTACTGGTGATAATCGACGACGGCAAGAAGGCTGCGCTTGACCTGAGATTGTTCAGCCCGAACCTTCCGGACCTGCCAGACAGCAAGCTGAACCAGGGAGTACGCAACATCCTCGAAACATATAAAAAGTACAATAACCAGAAGTACACACAGCTTGTTTTTATCGATCGGCCGAGATCATATCGTAAGGGCCCGGGCGGAGAAGACGTAATGACGTTCGACGCTACCGCCGATATGATAAAGAAACTTGTTGCCGGAGGGATCCCCCAGGAAGAAATCGTCGATATAACAAACCCGAAGTATGATAAAGAGGCCCCGAAACAACAGCTCTTCGATGCCGTCCGATCCGGCAAGGTAAGGGTGCTTTTCGGCAGTGTAGAAAAACTTGGTGTCGGCGTGAATGTTCAGGACCATGGGAAGGCCGTACACCAGCTGGATGCCAGATGGCGCCCGCGGGATTATGACCAGTCAAATGGCAGGTTTGTCCGCCAGGGCAATAAGGTGGTGGACTTTGATGAGAATGGAAAGAGGACCACACCTGCGGGTGAACTCGGTACCGTAGAAATCTATAACTACGTTACGAAGGGCAGCCTTGATACCGGTATCTGGAATATGCTCGAGGTAAAATCAAAGTCGATCAACACGATAATGGACACCAGGCCCGAAGACCTGCAGGATGAGATCGAAGAAGATTATTTCGGGAGCGTCAAAGACCTTTCCATCGAAGACCCGATAATGAAAGAGGCCATGACGCTGCGACACCGGGTAAAGGAGCTCGAAAATCTCGAACGGGTACACATAAACGATATTTCGCACCACAAGGCGGAAATACGCGCAATACCGGAGCGCATTGCACGCTTGAATAAAAATATCGCCGCGTATAAGGCCGATGTCACACAGCGCGAACCTGAGAAAACGGTCGAGGTTAAACCCGGCGCCGCGCCGTCTGAAGAGAAACAATTTTCGATATTCGTCGACGGGAAGACGTACGATAAGCGGACCGAAGCCGGGGCTGCGCTGCTTAAAGTTATTACCGCGCTTGAAAAGAAAATGAAGGACAGAAATTCCAACGGCGAAGAGCAGAAGAATATCGGCCGCTTTGCAGGTTTTAATATTTCCGCCCGTACAAAACTTGGCTGGTATATGCCGGAACGGAAAGCCGGCGCCGTAACAACGTCCGGCGAGGTGTTCGGAGTACAAGGGCCGATATCCGAAATTGTAGTGAATGGAAAATACAACTACGTCGGGCAGTTAAGCCCGTCGAGCCGCTCGCCCATAGGGCTTGTTGCCAGCCTGCACGACGCAGTATACAAGCGGATGGACCAGAACCTGAAGAACGAGCAGGCGGCCGTGGCCGAACAGGAAAAAAACCTTGAAGACGACAAAGCAAAGGAAAATGTTACCTTTACCCTTGCCGACGAGCTCGCGCAGAAGAAAGCCCGGATGAACGAACTCGACAAGGTGCTTGCAGACCACAAGGAAGAGGAAATAAAGCCGGAGGATGAACCGGTCAGGTGGGAGAAGGAACGGGCATTTATACCTACCGGTGAGGCCATAGAACCGGTCAACGAGGAAGACGCGGAGGGTAGGGTCGAGGCAGGATCGGGAGGTGTTGAAGAGTCGCAGGCGCCTTATGGCGAAACCCCCGACCTGTTTAAGGGTACGGAATTCGAGGACACGCGGACCAAGGGTCAGCGGGAGATCGCAGAAGAGGAACAACGGCGGGCAGAAGCCAGAAAAGAAATTATGCGTGAGAACCCGCTCGAAGGTACGCCACTATTTGATAAAAACGAGCAGGAGGCCCGGGCGACTGAGCAGGTTGATTTGTTTAAGCCCGAAGATCTCGGTTACACGGCGGAAGACGTTAATGCCACATTCGGCAGTATGGAGGCGCTCAATGAAACCAACCGACAGGTCAGGGAAACCTTACGGAACATTCGGCCCGCGGAGGTACCGGAAGCAGGAATCAGAGAAGAAAACCGACCTGGGATTAGACGAGGAAAACGAACTTCGTCCGCCGTACCGGAGCCAGAAGTTTCCGGACGGGAGCGAACTCCGGGGCGGCCTTATAGTCGAACCAAGGGCACCGTACGGGGAGTCGGTCGGGCAGGACAAAGTATTATTGAAGCCAGCTGGAACAAGTTGCACAGGATAGATTTTACCGGCAAGGTTGTAACGTCGCCGCAGGAAATAGCCCAACTATTTTCTATTTTCCGTCATCCGAACATAGAACACGTTCACCTTATTTATGTAAATAATAAAAACGAGATAGTCGCCCACAATACCATGTCGGCCGGCCTTGCCAATCAAAGTAAGGCTGTTGAAGATGCCGACGATTTTGCCCGATCAATGTATCGGGTAAAAAACAGAATGGAGCGTCTTGGGGCAAATAAAATATTTATGGTCCACAACCACCCGGGTGGGGATCCAACACCATCTTACGCCGACTTGGCTCTTACAAGAAAATACAGCGACACACTCGGTAAGGGTTTTGTTGCGCACATTGTAATCAATGGTACGGAATACGCGGTCATAAATGAAAATGGAGACTTTAAAGGCAAATACACATACGTCCCAGCTAAACAATACGACTTACCGACGGTAAAAATATACGGCCACAACGAGGTCGTAGACGCGGTAAAGGGCGTAATGAAGAGGGGCGTTAAGGCGGTCCAAGTTGTTCTTGATAATAGAAATAAAATCACCGCTTGGTATCCGTTGAGACTGGGTGTTACACTGCACAAACAAACGCTTTACCAGAACCAGCAGAACGCTGGGGGTACCGTTTCTATTGTTGTCGCCAGCAACACAAGAGGGGAACCCGACGCAGAAAAATTTGTTCATGAGGTTAGAGAAATTTACAGGAGCCAGGGATTTAAAAAAGACGATGTTTTATTAGATGTTGTTTACGAAGGAAGGGAACCCGATAATTATATAACAGAGAAAAATATGGGGCCCTCGTTGACCTACAGGGGCCCAGATGCATATAAATCCGGGTTTGTCTGGGATGAACCGGCACCTTACGATCAAAGCACCGGCATTGAAACGGCGGCGGCAAGAGCTTCGCGCAGTAGCGACGAGACTTCCGATTTGGAAACGACCGGAATGAATATTTCCCCGGCAGAGGGACTATCCACGGTCCAGAAGCCGTCAACAGACCTTATAAGTGAAGAGTCGCCCAGGCGGACCCAAACGCGGCAGGTTGAGGACTCACGCGAAACCATGGCTTCTTCACTGTCAAAAGAAAACATAGAACCTCCTTCATCTTTAAATATACGGTTTGGTGGTGGTAATTACAAGAAAAATCTTG
>Ga0187886_1001375_pt1 | contig 22402 bp, 21 predicted proteins | sample June2016WEW_20_1_FD_133001 | JGI IMG/M metagenome (GOLD analysis project Ga0187886, IMG submission 133001) | Peatland microbial communities from SPRUCE experiment site at the Marcell Experimental Forest, Minnesota, USA - June2016WEW_20_150 | ecosystem: Environmental > Terrestrial > Soil >... | reverse complement strand
CTTTTATTAAAGGATTCTTTCACAATAACCATAAAAATGTTAAAATATCTAGGTTGGCGGGCATAGTTGAATGGCCCAACGCCACCCTTCCAAGGTGGAGATGCGGGTTCAATTCCCGCTGCCCGCTCAAGATAAATTTTACTGTTGGGGAATTGCCTTAGAGCTTCCGACTACCACTTGCACATTAGCTCCTGAGGAAGCGGCAAGAGTAAGCGGTGTGTCAATAATATAATTTTTCGCGAGAGTATTAGAAAGTTCTGAAATAAAAGCTGCATCAACTGTACTTTTTGCTTTGATTATTGTTTTTGTGTAATCGTAGGTTGCGGCATTTGCAGTTGAGCCGACTTTAAATCCGGCAGTAGTTAGTAAAGTCTTTGCTCTTCCTGCCTCACCTGAAATTCCCGATCCGTTAAAAATACTAATTGTATATTTAGTCAAATCAATTGAGGCTGAAGGACTTGCAGATGGAGTTGGAGACATGGTGGAAATAGCCGTGGGACTTGGTGTTTCTTCTTGCCCATTATTTACCCCTTTTTGGTAGAAGACAATTCCTCCAAGTATTGCACCCAAAAGAAAAATTCCTGGAATTATTATCCAAAGAACTGCAAATGGGGATTTTTTGGACGGAGTGGGTTTAGTCTCTTTGACAATATTAAATTTCTGCTTGTCCGTCATAGCTTCAGCAATGGCAGAGGAAGAAACCTTTGCAGCCTCATCCAGAATCCTTGGTTCAGCCTCTACATTTTTCTCCTCTTCCTTTTTTGGTATTTCGGAAACTTCAACCTCTTCGACAACCATCCTTTTTCTGGATTTATTATTTTCCGGCATCTCATAATTAGTATATAGGAAAAAGTTTGTTAATAGCAATCTGAAAATGGTAAAATAAGTCGGTTTCAGACTTGGTGGCTGTAGCTCAACGGTTAGAGCACTGCCCTGTGGAGGCAGGGGTTGCGCGTTCGAATCGCGTCAGCCACCCCAAGAGAGACTATTTACTATTGATTTTGATAATGTTGGAAAATAACTATTATTCACGGTAAAAATACCAGTTATTATAATTGTAGTAATAGGTATAAAGCACTGTCGAAGTAAAGGGTTTCCGATTAATTAAATAGTCAGCTAGCTTTTTAATGCTTTGCTCAATAAGATCCGAGGGTGTAGTTATTAGTAATACTCTAGAAAAATTTTTTATAGTCTCTGGTTCATTTTGAAATAAAGAGTTTAATTTGTTATGAGGATAGTTTCTTAGAAGCTGGTCCGCATCAACTACCACGTAGTTACCCTCGGGTAAATTTTGCAAATCCAGACACCCGACCTTTAAATCTGTTCTGTTCCAGAATTCAGAAAGTTGAATTTGGATTTCATAACTATTCTCACCCTTTGGCGTATTTATAAGAATGGTTGTATTTATAGGATAACCAGCCATTTTATTAAATGCTTCATAATATGAAACTGAGGATGCCTCCTTAGAAATTAATTGAAAACCCCAGAGGAAACAGATACAAGTCGCGACTATTATTAAGGAGACCAATAAAATCCGCTTATTATTTTTAATCAAATTAATTTTAGTTAACAATATTATGTCCCGATATATCTCAAGATATAAAAATATAATTACAAAAAACACACCAGGCATCAAATACCTTGGAATAGGATATTTCCAAGGTAGTTGAATAAGCAAGAAGCAAATAAAACCCAAGGAAAATAGAAACTCAAAAAAATCCAGCTTAGTTGGGAGAATATTTTTCTTTTTAAATAGACCCAAAGTTATTCTTAAACAAAAAATCATAAAGAAAATTGGAAAGACAAACAATGTATCTTTTGACAGCGCTTTTAGATAAATTGTCAAATTATAAAGTATCATTGGTAAACTAAAATAATAATTAGTGGCATACCCACTCCTCGTTAGAGAAGTGACCAAAATCAATAGCATTGATGAGATACAAACAAAAAACCATAGATAAAAACCTTGTTTTTTGTTTTTAATAAATTTTTGGTTCTTCCCTAAAAAATAGTATAAAAACAAAACCGGAAGTATAGCTACCGAAGTCTCCTTAGTAAATATACAGAGGACAAGAATTAAACATGACAAAAATACTTTTTTGTTACTGATTAATAAATAAAAAATGAGACTCAAAAATAAAACTAGCAACGGCTCCTGAGGACCAAGCCTAAAGATGTTTTCAGTATTTGTTGGAATTAAAAGATAAGAAATCGATCCAAAGAAAGATACCAACTTCGACCTGGTGAGTTCGTTCATTATCAAATAAATAACAAAAACGGTTAAACCAATTACCAACATGTGGGCAAAGTGCTGAAATTGTGGACTATCTTTACCAATTATCCAAACCGTCGTCTGGTAAAACCAGTAAACAGGTCTAAATCTACCTTCATTTTCAAGTATAACTAATTGAGAGAAAAAACCTGCAAAATTAAATTTGGATATTTTTTCAAAGAGAGTTCTAGAAAAAACAACATCCCACCCATCATCTACCAACATCCAGTAAATTCTTAAATTAAATATTGTAACAATTATCCATGCAGAAACCATCAATAAAATTGCCAAGTTAACCTTAAAAAAATTAAATATCTTATTCATTAAAATTAGATAAAAATTACATAATTTCTACCCCCATATTTCATCGGACTTGCAGCTTTAATTATAATCGCCTGAGAGGCTAAATTAAATGTTCATTATAAAGTAAAATAATTAATAGTTGGATTTCGAGGAAAGAAGTAACCCAATAAATATCTTGTAGTGTAATTCCAAATTCTATCTTTTTAGTTCTAAATAAGTCTACTAAGTGACACAAACAAACCTCTAATCAAAATTTCACTTCTTGAAATCTCTAAGGCAATGAAAAGTGATAGTGTTTGACATCTTGTAGAAAGAAGTTTATTATCACGCCTATAATGTCGGAGAGATTAGAACCACACAGAATTAGTGGGATCCCAAAAGAATTTCGATTCTCCAGTGATTTTATAGGTCCACGAGAGATGCGGGGTATATATGAGTTGCTGAAAGGTCCGGATCTTCCAAAAAAGCTAACCAAAATCATGAGTTATTTTTGGGAAATATCCGGCCAAAGAATCGGGAAAAAATATAAGGTTGATAAATTTCCCTCGACTGTTGAAGATATTAGAGAAAAGAATGAAAAAGAAGGAAGAATTCCTATTTTTGTTCCACACGAAATAAATTTAATCGATTTGGGGAGAATATTTACATTTCTGGGAAGCAGGTATGCCAGAAGCAAGGTTGTTGCTGCCCTGGGAAGCAAGTATATTGCTGAGGGTAGCCCGGTTATCGATACTGTTAACAATTTTGGTTGGCTTTGGGTCGAAGGGTCTAATCTTGCCCCAAACAGAGGTGCTAGCCCAAAAGAGCTAGAAGATATGTTTAGAATGCAGGGAAGGCAAGGTCAATCACTGAGAACTTATATAGTTGGAGGGCTAATTAGAAAATTTTTTATGGGTGATTTTTTTGATACACAACCTATTTTTGAAGAAAGAGGTTCTCGGAAAACTTCATCAATGCTTTTGGGTTCTAGTATTGAAGGCCGCTTTATACATGCTGAATTTAGTACGTTTAGTGTAGATAGGGCACTACTTATGTTCCCTATAGGAGGTCTTTATTCGAATCGGGATGTTGGTGGTCGTTCTGAGGAAGTGATACTGCCACCACACTCGAAGACTTGGCTGGCTCACTTGTTTCGATAACGCAAATTAAAGATATCTCATCCTCGACTTCAGGGGCTTTTCCAAAAAAAAGAGGGCACTCACTATTAAAGCTTTCGCTTCGCAAGTTCGTGCCCTCATGCACCTGAATACCTACTGGATCTAGGTTTTCAAGGTACCCGAATCGGCACTCACTACTTGAAATATCTTCTCCAATTCTCCTCCCTTTCCTTCATGTGCTTCGCCGTCTCCCGCACTTGCTGTTCATACTTCTGCTCCGGGGTCATCGGGGGGATCTTCGGCTTCATGATCAGAAGGGCGATGCAACCCCCAAATTGAAAGAGAAAGCCCAAAACCCAGCCGATGGCCGGTTTACGCCCTTTGCTTTTGGCGAGAACTCCACCCAGATAGGTCCAGAGGCCAAGGTATTCCGCAAAACAGCTACCTTCAGCAAGCCTCCGCCCCAAACATAGCCCGTGGGTCTGCTCAACAGGAACGGCTTGGCTACAATTTGCGTGAGCACTTGCTCCCATAACCCAAATCCAGGCTATAATCCACAGAACTACTGGTATCCAAAGAAACAGTTTTTTCTTCATCTCACTACTCCTTTTATTGTGTTGGAATGGTATAACTCACGAGTTGTAGAACTTCGGTGAGTGTATCCCCATCTCTGGGACGAATAACTGTATATTTCTCATACACCAAGCCGACACCTTCCACATAGCAGGATTGTCCTGAGCTTCGGTAGTAAACTTCGGGTTTAGGATATGAGGTGTAGGTCCGGTTGAAAGTGATGCATAGGGCCTCAAATGTACCTGCCGGTACAGTGATGGTTGCAAGACTATCGGCAGTTTGTAATTGTTCACGCTCATCAATTTGTCTGGGAAATGGATTCGTCCAAGTAAGACCCTGCATTAGGTCATACGGCATATAGCCTATCCCCAAAGGCGTGGTTATCCCCGTATCATAACAACTAAAAGGTACTTCAAGATTTTGGTCTGGAATGTCAGGTGGCAATGCCAACGTGAGTATTCTTACTGCAGTAGTACCATGGTCAACACTTAATTCTGTTACATCATAGCGTTCAATTTGGGAAATGGATCCTGGGTTAGGCGACTCCCAAAGGTATTCCCAGTTAGCTCCGAGGCGAAGTGGAAAGTACCTAAGGTTTCTGCACGCACTGGGCTGTGGTTCCGCGGGCATAGGTGTAGCCGTTGGGTAAGGTGTATTCGTAGGAACGGACGTACTTGTCGGCTGTGCCGGCATAACTCCGCACCCGGTCATACTTGCCAGTATAACAAACGACATGATAATCAGAGCAAAACGATTGGTTTTCATTATTCCCTCCTTTAGGGAAATCAGAACTAACATGCCTTTTGTTTCCTCTCACACCTCCTTGTGTGAGTCTGAACAGAAACAGAATGTTAACGAGCAAAATTTATTCGATATAAGCCAAGCAAAAATATGGCTAATTGGAAATCACCGAGAAGCATAGTCTTTGCTGCTTCAGAAGTCAAATTATGGGGTGAAATAATTGAGTGAAATTAGACCATTGGGGTTTGAGCTAATCCAAGTTCGAACATCGAGTGGTAAGCGACCCAGATCGTTTGATGTTCGAATACACTTCCTGATATAATTCCGTGAATGAAACTAGAAATAGAGTGTTTTTATGGAGATTTTACTGTAATAGCCGATTGGCCAGAGCTGTGGCCTGACAAATTAGACGATCTTGTATATATTGCTTCTGGAGTTGTGGAAGATGAAGGATTACATCGACTTCGTCTGCACCATGCTACTACGCGGCCCAAAATTGGTAAAAAGGAGGGATTGGCTAGTGGTCATAACAGATATCAATTTCGCAAGGTTGGTGAAAAAGAATACGAAAAGAACAGAAGCATTAAAGTTTCAGGTAATGCTGCAATAATAACTGAAGATTAATTACCTCACTATATAAAAATGCGGATCTAATGAAACCCAGGCTCGAATATCTAATGGTAGATGACCCAGTATCCCATAATTCCTTGACTTTCAGACCTAGCGGTGCTACTCTCTCCTTTAGAAAACAATCAGGCTAATGCAGCCTGTTTTTTGTTTATTGGTATTAAGTTTCTTGCACTTTAATAGATTGCGGAAAGTGTCCATTCGGGATAGACATTCTGATCAAAAGAAAGGAGTTTACAATGAAAGTCGCTATTTGGATTTGGACCGTTGTGGTCCTCATAGGGGTTTACTTTTTCTCGGTGAACACTGTTGATGACAAGGTTTATACAGGAACTGACTTGTTATTGAATGTCAACACCGAACGAGGTCTCTCGATTGATTCTACATCCAGGATTACCCTCCAGGCTGGATCCTCCGACTTTTTTCTACTTCGTGACTTAAGAGGAGAGACCATTCTCGGCACGCCAACCGAACCACCGTTGGGTTGGGATACCAAGCTTTACTTTGTCGCTGGCCCCACTCAAATTCAAGGTGGTCAATGGCTGGTTGAGGATGGAACTGCAACTCTTCACCTGAAAAGCGACAGCAAAATAACTGTCACGGCGGTAATGTGGGGGGGAGTTGCAGGTGGGAATATCTTCCTAATTCTGTTGGCTGGAGCTCTAACCTGGATGGTTGGATTCCTCATAGGGCGGATTTTTTTGTAGCATCCCTGATCGAGGAGTTACGCAATCAACTTTCCGCAAGGGCAAGACAACCCCCTCTGAGTAATCAGATTTGTTACCGAAAGGTGATAATGAAGATGAAAGGAGGGTGTTTTTTGGAGAAGAATGCTTAAGTCTGGTATACTTTTTGCATGAAAGATTTTTTCGCAAGAAATAAAGGTTTCATAGCAGTAATAATCGGAACTTTGATTTTAATTTTGGGGGGTGTTTTCCTGTTTAGCAAAGGAGGAAGTCCGGGTATTTCAGGTAATAAAGTTAGTTCTTCCTTACTTGTTCCCTCAAATGCAATCGAAACATCTGGTTTTGCCAACGGAAGTTATATGCCGGCATCATCTTCCGCAACCGCCACCTTGGTTGAATTCGGTGACTATGAATGTCCTGCCTGTGCCGTATATAGTCCGCTTGTAAAACAACTTTTAACTGATTTTGCAGGTAAGATTGGTTTTGTTTTTAGGAATTATCCTCTTCCTCAACATGCAAATGCTTTGATTTCTTCTTATGCAGTTGAGGCGGCTGGTTTGCAGGGAAAGTACTGGCAAATGCATGATAAAATTTATGAAACACAGAACGACTGGGTAAATTTAAGTGATCCTAAGGATATATTTATCGGATACGCTAAAGATTTGGGACTTAACGTTGATCAATTTATTTCCGATTTAAGTTCTTCTGGCATCAAGGACAAAGTTCAGAACGATTTGAGTGATGTCAATGCTATCGGAATAAATGAAACCCCTACTTTTTATTTGAATGGGAAGAAAATAACTCTTACCGAAAATTATAATGAACTAAAAAGTCTGGTTCAGTCTGCAGTTACAAATAACCAAAGCCAGTAAAGCTACTTTCTGCTAATTGTATATGTACTTGGGTAGTAAAGAAAAGTGGCGGGAGAATCTTCAACCAAGAATCTTTGAAAATCTAGATAAATTTTCTTTCTTGACTCCAGATCTATTTCACTGCGACCGTCTTCTAGAAGTTTATCAATCCTGGGATTTTGATAATGTGTAATGTTTGTGGCAGTTTGAGTTGAATGCCATACGGTATACTGGTCAGGATCATCGGGAATATCGAAAATAGTAAGAAACGCCTGGTATTCAGATGGGACTTGGGATATAACCTGCAAGTTTACTTTTACACCAACTGCCTGCCAATCTTTTACAATCATATCAGCTTGCGTCAGAAGAATTGGTGTTGTTGTTAAATTAATGGAAATTTCGGAGAGTTTGGCGCTTTTTTTATAATCATCTAGCATGGATTTTGCCTTAATGGGATCGTAATCGTAAGGTTTAACCTGCGGATTATAAGCCCAGGAATCAATTGAAATAGGACTAATTGCCCTTTCTTCTCCAAAGAGGTCTTTGTTAATAGCGTAAGAAAGTGCTTGACGGAGGTTTTTTTCTGATAGAACCTTGTCCTGAGTATTAAAAAAAACAGCAACGTATTCACCGGTATTTGAATTTATGTTAATTTTAATTTTAGGCCACGAGTTTAGAGGATATGGATTAAAAATATCTATTACTTGATCAACTTCCCCGAGCTCAAAAGATAGTTTAGTTCTTTCTTCTGTTGGATAAAATTTGTAGATGATCTTGCTTTCATCCTTCTTCTGTAAGGTGAGCTGCTCAACTATGGAACCATTTGTAGAAATACTTGTAACTTTGTATTCGCCTGTTCCTAAAAGGCCGGATCTAAAAGTTGGCCTTGAAACGACAGCCGGAAACGCAGAGTAAGGGTTTTGCAGTTTAAAAGTTACAGTTTTATCATCGGGACGCTCTATTGTTACATCGGAAAACTGATACAAAATTCCTGAACTTACAACTTTCTTCCCGTCTTGCCATGTTAAATTATCCTTCAACCTAAAAGTCCAGGTTTTTCCTTTATCGGGAGTTTCCCAAGAAGAAGCCAAGTCTGGCTCGACATTACCGTTTGGGTCCAGTTTAGTAAGACCGTCCCCAATCATTTCCAAAATTGGATTGGGCAGCTCAGAAACTGTATATCTTCCTGTCATACCAATTTTAAGTGTTCGAGTTCCCGAAACGTAAGGCAATAGATACTTAAGAAGGAAAAAGAATGTAATGCCTAATACAGTGCCTATTATAATTAGAGCTTTAAATCGCGAAAAAAATGCTCCAATAAGTCTTACAATGTAGCGGAGATTAAGCATTAAAAGTTAATATACGAGTTGCAGGATTGATATGATTATAAAAACTAAAGCAAAGAAAAATGTTAACCTGAAAGTTAGCTTTTCAAGACCACGTCTACTGAAAGAAGTACTCCCACCAAAACCCCCAGATCTACCAAAACCCGTTCCCCGAGCTTGGATAAGTATTAGACCGATAAGGGTAAGAGAAGAAACGATTTGAACTATAGTCAAAAATTGCTTCATGCCTCTTGTAATTATACTCTAAAGCCTACAATAGATTCAAAGAACCTAGTACCAAGCTCTACTTACCAAGGCCCTGACTGGCCAAGCTATGCTTACTTGAAGATCCAATATCCTATGGAAGCAATAGTTGAGATAAGAAATGAGAATGCTATGAAAGCCAAAACCCCTGAAAGTGAGACGGAAGGAATTGTAAACCAGTAAGAAGAAAAGCCTTTGAAAACAAATTCCATAAGTTTAAAACCGGGAACAATTAAGGTTACAAGATAAAGCGTAATTGCGAATCCAACCCATCGAAATAGACCAAAAGTAATTAGGTTTATGGGTAAAAGAAGAATATTTATAACAGGTTTAATTATTAGCGTAGTTAGAGTTAATACAATTCCGGCTAAAACAACAGAGTACATTCCGTCTGCAAATATAATTCCGGAAACAGCCAAAGAAATTAAATAAAGGGAAACTGTGTTTATGATAAAGTGCTTAAGAATAGTTTTCACTAAATTAGTATATGCAGATTTAGTTTATATTTACAAGTTTTCTTTGACGAGAGATGCCGAGATTAATTTGTGGTGGTATGTCCTGGCAAACCTGTGAGCTTCATCGCGGATTCTTTGAATAAGGTTTAAGCCTGCGCCTTTGGGAAGGAGCAATTCCTTTAAAATAATCGTACTACCCTGCTTCATTGGGATAACTAAGGTCTCAAATTTTTTGGCAAGTCCTACTATTGGTATTTTTTCTCCTTCGAGTTCGCGCAAAAAGACTGATACTTGTCCCTTTCCGCCATCCACAATAATTAAATTTGGTCTTCCCCAGTCTTCCAGATGCGTTTTTCTTCGATCAATAACCTCTTTCATAGAAGCATAGTCGTCCTGAGATTTTAATTGCTTAATTCTGAAGTGTCTGTAAAAATTTTTGTCAGGTTCTCCTTTGATGAATGTAATCATTGAGGCTGTAGGGCTTGTACCAGCCAAATGTGCAACGTCAAAGCACTCAATCCTATAAATAGATTTGAGGTTGGGGATTTGAGATTTAAGTATTTCTTGCAAATCTCTCAACTCTCTATCTCTTATCTCTTCTACCAAATTCGGGTTTTGAATATAAAACTCTGTTGGCATCTGAGGTCTCGTAATATATTCCAATTTATTAATCTGATCACGGATTTCAGCCGCTTTTTCAAAATCCTGCTGTGTTGAGGCTTTTTCCATTTCTTTGGCAAGTTCCGATCTAACCGCGAAGATTTTTCCATCGAGAATTGATTTAATATTCTTTATATTTTTTAAGTATCTCCTCTTCTCATTTGTCATTTGAAATTTGTTATTTGTCATTTCAATTATGTTGGGGCACGGGTTACAAAGACCAATATGAGAATAAAGGCAACCTCGTTTACCTAATTTATGATCCGAATAAGGAAAAATACGCCTAAGCATTCTAAGAACAATGTGTATATTTCCCGACGATGGAAAAGGACCATAAAAGGCAATATTTTTTTGGGATTCGGCAATCCTCCGTGCTGTAATAATTCGGGGGTATCTCTCTTTTGTTATCTGGATATAAAGCGCGTGTTTATCGTCCTTTGCCTCGATATTGTATTTAGGTAAATATATGTGAATTAACCTGGCTTCCAGAAGAAGCGCTTCAAGTTCCGAGCCAACCTGAATAAAAGATAATTCCTCAGCCTCAGAAATCATGTGAGCAGTTTTTGGTTCTAAATTCATGTCAAAATAGGAAGAAACTCTTCTTTTCAAATTGATTGATTTGCCTATATAAATCGGGTAATTATTTTTAAAAAAAACATAAATACCCGCATTTTCGGGCAAATTCAAGTAAAACTTAGGGACTTTTTTTATCTTGGGGAGATTTTTCAATAAATCGGCCATATAGCTTTTGTTTGGCAGAAGTGATTGTAGCAAAAAACTTAATGAAAGGTATCTTTTTTAGCTTTATCAAAACCACTATTATTACCAGAATTAAAAGAAAAAAGAGAACCAAAAGACTATTGATGATTACTTGTGTTTTGTTAGTAACTACTTTTGCCGAACTTCCGCCTACTCTAACTTCGACAATAGATGGACTACCGTTTCCAAGGAAATTGAAGGGGACTGAAATTTGCATCTGATAGTTAGAGAACGGTGGCAGCACTTCTATAAAATCACGATTTTTCTCCTTTCCATCAAAGTAAACAGTTGGATAAACCGAATATAATGCTTGCGGGCCGGGGTTAACAATTTTTGCCGAATAAATCGAATTAAGAAACGGCAATACTCTTATGGGTGTAATGGAAATGGAGGGATTGGCAATCCTGTTATCGGGAAGTTTGCCGAATGATACAAAAACATCCTTTTGCGGATTTGGTCCCAGTTTATAAGATCCGGGAGGATAAGGCTGTGTCGCACTTTCGCCATGTATGACAAAAGCAAAATGCCTTAAGTCTAACTTGTCGAAGTAATCAATTCCTCCGCTTGTTGCTGCCCAAGTTGGGTCAATAGGAATCCAAGCACCTTTATCTTTGTCATAATATTCAGGCCAAGCATGCAATACATCGGCAACAAGGCTAAGAGGCTGTAGTTGCGGGTTTTCAGTATATGCGTAGCCGTTTATTTCACGGGCTGGGATACCGGCTGCCCGTGCGAGAGCGATAAAAAGGTCTGTAAACTCCATACAGATGGCCTGATTGGGGTTTTGCAAAGCTTCAACTGCTCCCATCCTTTGAACATTAGGTTGAACTCTACTAAAATTATACTTTAGTGTCGATGAAACGTAATTATAGATAGCTTTTGGAGTTTTAAGCTGGTGTGCGAGAGATTTTATCTGAGGATTGTTAACTTGCCAGTATTCGGTTTGACGGAGGTCATCGCTCAATTCTTGATCAGTCGGCTTGGGGAAAAACCTGTAGCTTGCAAAGATTTGTACTGCACCTAATACCGTAACGTCCACTCTTTGTCTTGGGGATAAAATATAGGTGGCCAACCAATTTCCGTCCTCGTCTAGCGTAACATTGTCCGGTTTTGGGTCAATCTTCTGCAAATAAACTTTTTGAAAGGCTGTGTCGGGAGGTAAAGCTATTTCGGTTGTAGCTTGTGTGACCAGTGGGTTCTCCAGATGGTAGGAAAGTGTATACGCAAAAACCTGAAATTGTCCAAACCCTGCGGTTATAGCAGTTTGAGACACTTCATTCTTATTAAATATATAAATACGGCCCTGATCGCTTGACTCCGAACTTTCGGGTTCGGGAGAAACATACGCTTCAAGCCCGAAGCCCGCAGGTATTTTTAAAGTTACATTGTAATTTCTGAAAGTACTCTCTTCACCAATTCTGGGAATCGAAACTTCCCAAATTTCACCTGTTCTTACCGCAAAACTTCCGTTGCTGTAGGAGATGGAAAAATGTCTTTGCGCTCCTTTTCCTACCACTGCATCAGGAAATGTAATTTTTATTTTGGTTATATCCCCGTCCTTATGAATATCGATAGGTAAGGTATTGCCTTTGGCATCCAAGGCTTTAACATCTTGAGAGTCTATATTCTCGAGGCTTAGGGTGTAGGTTGTTGCGTAAAGGGCAGAAAAATTATTCTCCAAAGTAATATTGTGAGTAACCAAAGTTTTACCCAAATCTTGAACATCATATGTGACACTTGCATCAACTGAGAACTCATTTTGAGCATATGCAGGAACAATACTTAGTACAAAGAATAAAGTACTAAGTATTAGAAGAAAAAATTTTTTAACCATAAATAAAGTATATCAATGAAGGTATGCCCCTGTATATGAAGTTTTAACTTTCTGTATATCTTTTACGGTCCCCTTTGCCACTATTTTTCCTCCGGCATCTCCACCCTCAGGCCCTAAGTCAATAATCCAATCGCTGTTTTTAACCACATCTGGATTATGCTCAATTATGAAAACGCTATTGCCTTTTTGCACTAAAAGTTTAAGAACCTTCATCAGTTTTTCCACATCAGCAAAGTGTAGACCTGTTGTTGGTTCGTCCAGAATATAAATGGTATGCCCTGTAGCCCTTCTTGAAAGTTCGGTAGAAAGTTTTACCCTTTGTGCCTCGCCCCCGGAAAGAGTTGTTGCGGGTTGGCCAAGTTCTATATATCCTAAGCCTACCATTGATAGGGTTTCCAATTTACTCATAATTTTCGAGTGCGCGTGGAAAAATTCTAAGGCTTCATCAACCGTCATAGCGAGAACATCCGCTATATTTTTACCCCGATAGGTAACCTCCAAAGTTTGGGCATTATAGCGCCTTCCGTGGCAAACTTCGCAAGTTACCCAAATATCACTCATAAACTGCATTTCGATTTTAATCTGCCCCTGGCCTTCGCAGGCTTCGCATCTACCACCTCTAACATTAAAAGAAAATCTCCCCTTTTTATATCCTGCAGTTTTGGCATCATGGGTAGATGTGAATACATCCCGAATATGATCAAAAACGCCTGTGTAAGTCGCGGGGTTACTTCTTGGAGTTCTTCCTATTGGGCTTTGGTCAATAAGAATTGCCTTGTCCACATTCTCTAAACCCTCGATTTTTTTATAACCAGTAGCTTCTCCTCTGTAATTCGGATTTAACTCCTTCTGAAGCGCAGGATATAAAGTCTCGACCAAAAGTGTGGATTTACCCGAACCCGAAACGCCAGTAATTGCCACGAGTTTTCCCAAAGGAAATTCAACATCAATATTCTTCAAATTATATTGATTACATCCAAATATTTTTAATTTTAAATTTTCTGGTTCATTGGAAACTGAAAATCGGAAAGACGCAGCATCTTTTATGTTGAAAAGTCCGGCCGAAACTTTCTTTTTACCTGATAAATACATTCCGGTTATGGACTTGGGGTCAGAACATATCTTTTCAACAGATCCGGCCGAGACAACTTCTCCTCCGTGCTTACCAGCTCCGGGTCCAAAATCAACTATATAATCGCTTTGTTTCATCATCGTAGCATCATGCTCAACAACAATTACCGTATTCCCTAAATCCCTGAGTCTTTTAAGAGTATCGATCAGTTTTTGATCATCCCTTGGATGGAGACCTATTGTGGGCTCATCAAGAACATACAAGACTCCGGTTAATCCCGACCCAATTTGCGAAGCAAGCCTAATTCTTTGTGCTTCTCCTCCCGAAAGCGACCCTGCAACTCTATTAAGTGTTAAATATTCTAATCCCACCGAAACCAAAAACTTAAGTCTTCCTAAAGTTTCTTTTATAATTAACCTCGCAATTTCCTTTTCTCTTGTATTTGTAACCGCAGTTTGACCCAACGAGCTTACCCATTCTATTGCCTGATTAATGGAAAAGGCCGTAACTGCGGCAATAGATAAACCTCCTATTGTGATAGAAATCGCCTCTTTTTTGAGCCTTGTTCCATCACACTCGGGACAAATTTTTTCTCTCATATATTTCCTGATTTCTTCTTTTACCCAATCACTTTCACTTTCTGTGTATCTTTTTTCCAACTCATGAATAAAGCCGTAAAAAACTTCCCAAATATAAGTTTCCCTTCCAAATCTGTTTGTCCCGTAAACATGGTATTCCCTGGCGCCGGTGCCATTCAGAAGTATGTCAATTTGTTGATTTGTTAATTTGTTAATTGGTACATGCATGTTTATTCCGTTTTCCTCGCACATTTGCTTAACAAGTCTCCCATACCAAGTTTCGCGTTCAAACATATTGGTAAAAGGCAAAATTCCACCCTCCATAATTGTTAATTCTGGAGAAAATACTAACTCAGGGTCAACTTTTAAAATTTTCCCTAAGCCTGTACAAGTTGGGCATGCTCCTTGAGGAGAATTGAAAGAAAACGTTCTGGGTTCAATTTCGGGAAGACTAATATTATCGATAGGACAGGCAAATCTTTCTGAAAAAAGATGATCTTCAAATTTCTTTGGGGAAACCGGCATGGTAAATTCTTTATCAAGTACTTGTGCCAAAATGACTAACCCATCAGACAAGTTTAGTGCCTGTTGAATTGAATCAGCAAGCCTGCCTTTTAGCTCTGCTTCGGAGGACTGTTCTCTAAAGCTGCCTATGGTAAGTGCAATACGGTCTATCACCGTTTCAATTGTGTGTTTATTGGTCTTTATAAGAATTAAGTCTTCCGATAAATCATGAATATAACCGTCAATCCTCACCTGTCTATAACCTTTTGATTTCAAATTTTCAAAAAGTTGAGAAAATTCTCCCTTCCGCGCCTTTACCATCGGCGCTAGAACCAAAAACCAGGCTTTTTTGTTGGCTTTAACTGTTTCTTCAATTAATCCGAGTCCCTGATCAACAATCTGATCCAAAGATTGATAGGAGATTTCGCGTCCGCATATAGGGCAGTGCGGATGCCCAATTCTTGCAAATAGAAGCCTTAAATAGTCATAAATTTCGGTAACCGTTCCCACTGTTGAACGTGGATTGTGGGAAGTAGTTTTTTGATCAATTGAAATTGCGGGAGAAAGACCCTCAATCGAATCTACATCCGGCTTTTCCATTATTCCCAAAAATTGCCTGGCGTAGCTTGAAAGAGACTCTACATACTTTCTTTGACCTTCGGCATAAAGCGTGTCAAAAGCTAGCGAACTTTTTCCACTACCTGAAACCCCCGTAAGAATAACCAATTTATTCTTGGGAATATCAAGGTCAATGTTTTTCAAATTGTGTTGTCTAGCTCCGCGAATCTTTATTAAATCCTGCATAGTTAATAGTTAATTGTTAACTTGTTAATTTGTTAGTTTGCTCACGCAAACTTCCCGCCGGTTTTAACCGGTGGCCCTTGATTATAATATATAAATTTGCAACTTGCAGAACGTGAGCGTAAAATTCGCGGCATGGCAGAAAAATTAAGGGAATATACACCCGCGGTGCATGATGGAATAGAGTTAATTCCAAATCCGGCTAATGAAGGTCACTTTCTTACGCTCGTTGACCCAAATTTCAAGTCTAAAAAAGTAATATCTGAAGAAGATATTACAAAATTTTGTAACGGTTGCGATTATTTTGAGGGACACTCTATTCCTTGTATTTTGGGGCCGAACAATCAAGCACGGTATGCAGCTAGAAAATTGTGCGGATATGCGAGGATTAACGGCCAATATACCACAAAAGAGGGTTAAATTATTTCCTTTATTTTGTCTCTAATCTCCGCCGCAAGTTCAAAATTTAAATCCTGGGCGGCGAGACGCATTTCGGTAGTCAAATTCTTAATTAATCTTTTTTTCTCCATAGGAGTCATGGAATCAACGTTCAAATGCGGCAGGCTGTTATAAACTGGCTCTTTTGAGCCGAAAACCCAAGGAGCACGCTGGTCAGATTCATGCTCGACAAGCTTCTTCCGAATGGGCTTTGATACACTGATGGGGGTGATATTATGCTTTTTGTTGTATTCAAGCTGGTAGGCACGACGTCTTTTGACTTCACTCAAGGCTCTTTCCATCGAACCGGTCACTTTATCGGCATACATAATTACACGGCCCTCAACGTGTCTGGCAGCCCTTCCCATCGTTTGAACAAGAGTTACGTCGGATCTGAGGAATCCTTCCTTATCTGCATCCAGAATCGCAACCAGGCTCACCTCAGGCAGGTCTAAGCCTTCACGAAGAAGATTTATCCCAACCAGAACGTCATATCTTCCGTTTCTCAGGTCATCCAATATATCCGTACGATTAAGTGTTGCCACATCAGAATGCAGATACTGAACCTTAAGGCCTTGCTCATTTAAGTATGTTGAAAGATCTTCAGCGGTTCTTTTGGTCAGGGTGGTAACCAAGGTTCTTTGTTTTTTAGCCGTAGTTTTTTTAATTTCGGTAATAACATCGGCTACCTGATTTTTGACAGGGCGTATTTCAACTTTAGGGTCTGGAATCCCAGTCGGCCTAACCAAAATCTCAACAGCTTTTCCTCCACTCATACTGACTTCCCACTCGGAAGGTGTTGCCGAAGAGGCAATGAAATTCGGAATTCTTCGCATAAACTCCTCAAACCTTAATGGTCTATTATCAAGCGCTGAAGGTAAACGGAATCCGTAATCAATTAGTGTCTGTTTTCTGGCAAGGTCCCCGTTAAACATACCCCTGATCTGTGGAAAAGTCATATGAGATTCATCAACCAAAAGCAACCATTTTTCCTTATAAGGCTCATTATAATAATCAATTAAAGTATATGGAGCCTCACCTGGCTCACGCCCGTCAAAATATCTGGAATAATTTTCAATTCCTTTGACATAGCCGACTTCCTGAATCATTTCCAAATCATAAGTAACTTTTTGAGCGATTCTGTGGGCTTCCAAATCCTTACCTTCCTTTTTAAGCTGGGCCACGCGTATTGCCAAATCACTACGGATTGCCTCAAAAGCGTTAGTATAAGTGGAGGGGTTTGTCATAAAATGCTTTGCCGGATACAAAATGAAATTGGTCGGATCAAAACCTTCCTTTTTCCCAACTTTATTGCCCGTAATCGGATTTATCATTTCAACTTTTTTGATTATCTCTTCGCCAAATTCGACATGAATTCCTTCATCAAGATATGCAGGATAAACATCAATCGCATCACCCCTGACCCTAAAAGTTCCACGATTGAATCCGAAATCGCTCCTCTCATACTGCAGATCAACAACCCTATTAATTATTTGCTCGCGTCCAATTTTCATTCCTTCCGCAAACTCCAGAACGAAGTGTCCGTATTCTCGGGGAGAACCAATGTTATAAATACAGGAAACCGAAGCAACAACAATACTATCGTTCCTTGTTAAAAGATTAGTCGTTGCGGCAAGACGAAGTTTATCAATAGTTTCATTTATATCGGCATCCTTTTCGATATAAGTGTCGGTTGAAGGAATGTAAGCTTCAGGCTGGTAGTAATCGTAATAAGAAACAAAATAACTCACGGCATTTTCCGGAAAGAAATCTCTTAATTCTTGATAAAGCTGTGCAGCTAAAGTTTTGTTATGGGAAATAATAAGAGTGGGACGTTGAAGTTTTTCAATGACACTAGCCATAGCAAAAGTTTTACCACTTCCTGTAACACCAAGAAGCGTTTGATATTTTTCTCCATGCAAAACACCCTCCGTTAGGGTTTTTATTGCTTTTTCCTGGTCCGTAATAGCCTTATATTTTGACTTGAGTTTAAACACGTTCACGATTGACATTTTAGCATAGAAAGGTTAAATTTCGACAGTTAAGGGGGTGATTAGATATGGCACCAGCGGAAATATGGCAGGGGGGTAATATCGTAAATACAATTCAAGGCGATAATACGCATGAGGGTAAATTGCATGGAAAAGTTGTTTTTGTTAGAAATGCTTCTCCGGGTTGTGAACTCAACAACATGGAAGGGTACATTGAAGTCGGGGACTCGGTAACACTGGATGGTGGAGAAATTGTCAAGTCAGTAAATGACAACTCTGTAAATAAATAATTTGGGTATTGTTTGGTTTTGTTCTATAAAGATATAGTTGACCTAAGAAGAATCCATGATGTATATGCCTTATTATGGAGATAGAGAGGGAAATCGGTAGAGTTTTCACGGATAGTGTGAGAGAACTATCACGCAAAATAGTTGATGCTTCATCTGAAATTCTCACAATCAATAATGAAGCACTTGAACGAGACTTAGCAAGTAGACTTCAAACTCTTCAGAATGAACCTAAATCCAACTCCGATCTTTTTGCCGATGAGTCTCTTTCACCGGAAAATGAATTGGGCCTGAATCTTTTCCTCGACGTAGTTAACTTTTGCTATCAGAACCCATACACGCAAAAAAGTTATGAATATATAAATAAAGAGGGTAAATCAAAATCACGGTCTACAGGACTCAAAGCTGCTATGGCCGAATCAGGTATAAACTGGGGAAATACAAAGGAAGTTGCTGACTTAACCCCCGAAAAATGGGCTGAGATAATTCAGCTTGATAAAAATAAGGAATTTTATCTCGGTACAGAAAGAGGAAAAAGAATAGCAGGATTTGCGTTTACTCTAGCTGCACACGGTTTCAAAAACATTACTGGTTTTCTTACATACGTAGAATATGATACCGAAAATTTATTACCTACTCTTAATGGGAGCGGCTACTTTACTGACGAGTTTGCAAAAAGATCCCAGTTGAGCGTTAACATGATGGACGGCGTACTTAAAAGAAGATTTTCTAAGGAGTTTAAAGGTATGGAAACCCTAACGGTAATGGCAGATTACCGACTTCCACAGCTTATGTACAATTTCGGCACTATTGAACTTGCTGAAAATCTAAGAGCAAAACTTATGAAACAGGAGATAATTGAAACAAGATCTCCCGAAGAACTCGCATTAAGGGCTGCAACAATCACTGTTGGTGAAAAGTTATCAAAATTAATGGGAATGTCGGAAGGGCAAGTCGATTCACTTCTTTGGACCTTGGCGGGTGATTTGGGTCGTAATGGAAAACTGACAATCCCGCATATGCTCGTGCCTACCGATAAATATTAATCTTCGCTAAATGTTTGGTTTTGTGTCAGAAAGATCCAGTTGACTGATTCGGGTAATATTCGTATATTGATGGTGAATAACGTCGAACCATGCCGATAATTATATATAAAAGACAAAAACAAATACTGGGCTTCATCAAACAATATATTCAATCAAATGGCACCGCTCCTACTTTAAAACAGATTGCAGAAGCAATAGGTGTTTCATCTCTGGCTACGGTTCATGAACACCTTCAGGCACTTGAGATAAAAGGACTTATTATAAGAAAGTCCGGCAAGACGCGGTCGATTGATTTAGCCCAAAGCGGTATTAATCTCGGACAACCAGAAGGGTTCGACGCGCCCATTTTGGGATATATTGCGGCTGGGGCTCCCATTGAGCCCTATACTGACCCAAACGCTACCATGAATATCCCAGCATCTTTTGTCAGCGGGAAGAAAAGAACCTATGTTTTACAGGTGCGGGGCGAAAGCATGATCGAGGACGGAATCATGGATGGAGACCATGTAATTATAGAACAGGCTGAAGCAGCCAGTAATGGCGATATAGTTGTAGCACTGCTTGATAACGGCATGGCAACTCTTAAAAGATTTTTTAGAGAAACTACAAGAATCAGGCTAGAGCCGGCAAATGCTAAGATGCAACCAATTTTCGTTAAGAATGTCAGGATTCAAGGAAAAGTAGTCGGGCTTGTGAGAAAATATAGGAATTAACTTCAAATTTGGAAATCATCCGGAACTTGGGGACTTTGGTTTTCTTGAGCTTCTGAAGAATCGGGTAAATTGGGTTTTGATTTAGGCGTGTTGTTAATGTCAATTTGTCTTAGAACTAGGCTAGAAGTCCAGAAGCGCTGCATCTGCTCGTCTGTAACTTTACATTCGGGATAGAAAGAACTGTTCCAAAAAGAACTCTTTTCCCTTCTACTTAATCTCTCCTCAAAAGATAATAAACGTATCCTATCTGGGCTCATAAACTTATCTATTATTTATGGTTATATTATATCGAAGTAGAAAAGTCAAACTATAATACAGGATTATTACTTTTTATTTTTGATATGTTTATAAATATAAAAACCCATTCCGAACACAACGAGACCGATAATAACAAACTGAAATTTCCTGAAATACGGTTCAACTAATTGCCAGTTTTGTCCGAGTTTAAGGCCTAAAAATGCTAAAACGCTAGACCAAAGAAGTGAACCAATGAGTGTATAAAATGCGAAAAGCTTTACGTTCATCTTGGCAATCCCAGCAGGCAGTGAAATAAATGTGCGAACAATAGGAAGAAGGCGGCTACCGAAAGTAATTCCTTGACCGTACTTTTCAAACCATTTTAGTGCAATATCAAAATCCTTTTCCCGGATTAAAATCCATTTTCCCCACTTATTGATAGCATATCTAATCCACTCCTCCCCCATTGCCCTCCCCAACCAAAAGGCCAAAAGCGACCCTATCAGGTTCCCTATAGTTCCCACCAATACCGCAACCAAAATATTCATAACCCCTAGCCCACAAAGGAAACCAGCAAAAGTCATTGTTATCTCTGAAGGAATTGGAATTAAAGCGCTTTCAGCAGTCATAAAAATAAAGACAGCAATATATCCATAAGAAGATATTAAAACAGTAAGCTCAGTAACCAAAATTTGAGTTAGATATGACATAATCTAAAAAGTATATCGGTTAAAGCTTAAATTGTGAATCGAGTAAACTGTGTCCAGTCATGCTTGAAGGCGCTTGAAGGCCCAAAAGTTTTAATACGGTTGGTGCAACATCCGCCAGAATACCTGCAGTAAGGGTAATAGGCTTACCCATTAATTTTTGTGAAATTACAATAAAAGGAACACGATTACTGCTGTGTTCTGTTTCAATTGCACCTGTTTCCTGATCAATCATTTCCTCAACATTGCCATGATCTGCCGTCACAATCATGAATCCCCCATAGGCTAAAATCCAATCGCTAAGCTTTCCAAGACATTCGTCTACAACCTGACAGGCCTTAACTGCGGCGCCAATATTACCGGTATGTCCAACCATATCAGGATTAGCAAAATTGACAAGGACGAATTTATAATCAGGAAATTCCTTCAATTTTTGTAAAACCCCTTGAGTCACTTCCCTCGCGCTCATTTCCGGCTTCAAATCATAGGTGGCAACCTTGGAAGATGGAATAATCAAACGGTCTTCTCCAGCAAAATCGGTCTCCTGTTGTCCGTTAAAATAAAAGGTAACAAACCTTTCCTTCTCGCTTTCTGACGCCCTTAATTGCTTATAGCCGGCTTCTGAAATAACTCTGCCTAAGGGTAGTTTTACAACTTCTGGCGGAAAGGCTACTTTTGCTCCCGCTTCAACGATAGCTTTTCCATACTCTGTCATTGTCACAAAATATAAATTACTAAGTCTTGGACCACGGGCAAACTGCTCGATTAGCACAGCTGTTTGCTGGAAAAGATGTGTTTTTTGATATTTAACCAGATAAGGATCAAAGCCCATTGGTAGGTTAGCTTTAGAAAAATCTTCAAATATAAAAGCGCTAGATAGTTGTCTTGGTCTATCAATTCTGAAATTGAAAAAAATTACCGAATCGTTATTTTTAATTAAACTTAGAGGTTTTCCGTCCGAACCTGTTATCAAGCAGGGCTCAACAAATTCATCGGTTTTGCCCTCTGCATATGACGCATCAACTGCCTCCTCAGGAGTTTTAACAAGTTGTCCTGTCCCTTTTGTCAAAGCAAAATATGCTTTTGCGGTTCTGTCCCACCTCATATCCCTATCCATCGCCCAATATCTCCCCATTACTGACGCGATTTGCCCAATTCCTTGTTTTGCCATTACCTCCCTAAGTTCAGAAATATAAGTCTTGGCCGCAGTTGGAGGGGAATCCCTCCCGTCGGTAAAAAGATGCAAAAAAACGCGATTAAATTCATGTCTTTTCGCAAGATCTATAAGAGCAAAAAGATGCTCAATGTTACTGTGCACGCCTCCGGCTCCGATAAGACCCATCAGATGAAGATTGCTGCTGTTGGTACGAGCATGATCTATTGCCCCAATTAGGACTTCATTTTGATAAAAACTGCCGTCCGCGATACCCATATTAATTCTTTGTAGATCCTGGAAAACAATTCTGCCTGCTCCAAGATTAAGGTGCCCTGTTTCGGTATTTCCAACTTCCCCTCTGGGAAGTCCCACAGCTTCTCCCGATGCCTGCAGTTGGGTGTGAGGGTAAGAAGCCACAAATTTAT
>Ga0187886_1001372_pt1 | contig 22432 bp, 20 predicted proteins | sample June2016WEW_20_1_FD_133001 | JGI IMG/M metagenome (GOLD analysis project Ga0187886, IMG submission 133001) | Peatland microbial communities from SPRUCE experiment site at the Marcell Experimental Forest, Minnesota, USA - June2016WEW_20_150 | ecosystem: Environmental > Terrestrial > Soil >... | reverse complement strand
GCGCAGTACCTTTAGGTGCCTGTTTTCTTTCTGTCACTTTCGATATATCGTCCCGTCTTCGTTTTGTGGAGGACTCTGACATGTTCTTTCAGAAGCACGGGGCTTTTCAAAAAGAAAGTGACATCATTGACACTGTTCTTTTATAACAGCTATTTTGGACAGGTCTGAGTTTCTCAATACTATGATTAAATAAATATAAAAACACTTTATGCTGAAAAAGGTTAAGGACCAAATGATTTTACTTGACTTCAATTGTGGAATTTTGTATGTTATTCAAAGAGTTATTAAAACCCCATAAAAATGAAGGAAAATCCGCACTTTACCCCTTGCTACTGAGACCATAAATCTCGGTGGGCCACAGTAACAAACCCCACCTCACGTTCGTCCCTCAGGGGACGAAAGATCAAATTCCACAATAGTTCGCTCATCGTCAGGAGAAGAACGCTTGCATCAGAACGAATCTGAGCTTGTGCTCCGTCTTTATCAGGGGGACGAAAAAGCTTTCGAGGAGTTGTACAACAGCCACAGACGCCCTGTATGGCTCTACTGCCTGAAAATTGTTGGAGATAAGGATCTTGCGTCAGATATTTTTCAGGAAACTTTTATCCGCGTGCATGAGAAAATGGCAAGTTTCCGTGGGACCGGCAGCCTGAGCGGCTGGATATTCCGTATAGCACGGAATCAATGTTACGATGCCCTGAGGCGGATCCGCAAACACCCTTCGGTCGACGAGGTTGAGGATCTCGTTTCACCAACGAATTCCTACGATACTGTTGATCATCGTGAGGAACTTCGAAAGGCGCTTGATGCACTAAAGCCGGAACAGCGGGAGATCATTATCCTGAGGGAGATCCAGGGGTTTTCCTATCAGGAAATTGCTGATCTGACGGATGCATCGCTAGCCTGCGTGAAAGTCCGCCTCTTCCGTGCACGCGAGAAACTCAGGTTTGCATTACATTCACTAGGGTCCTGACAATTTCAATTCTTACAAACGACAGGACCCAGTACCACTCCAACTAAGAATATCATGGTAATATTCTTAAAAATTTGTTGGGGTGGTGCTATCAGAGTAAGGAGGGAATGCCTATGAATCACTTTCGCTTAAATGTTGCGTTAAGCGTTCTTTTTGATAATGAAGGTAATAACGACGAAGTTGAAGGATTTCCTGTTTCTATAATGGAAACGCCTGAAGGGAAACAACGTCTGGAGATTTATGCACGAATCAGGCGTGAAATCCGGAAACTCATACTTCAATCACCCGATATACCCTATGAGGTCGAGCAGCGACTCCGCCGCCGGCTGAAGTACAGGCGATATAAAACGAGCACAAAAGATACCGTAATTCCTTCATTCGCGCTTGTTTTAATTGGTAGAAAAAACCGCAAGCGGATGCATAAAAGAATTCGTTGATAACGGTGAGTTTCCTGGATTTTATTATTTTGCGGTACCTTCGACACAACGCTATATAAAAAGCCTCATTCTTTTTATAGAATGAGGCTTCATTATTTTCTACCTGACTTTTTTATACTTCTAACACTTCTTTTTCTTTCAGTACCACGAGATTGTCGATCTCTTTGATATATTTATCGGTCAATTTTTGAGCTTCCTGTTCGCCGCGTTTACGTTCATCTTCCGAGAAATGTTCAGCCTTCTCAGATTTTTTCAGATGTTCAATTGCATCACGTCGTACATTCCGAACTGCGATTTTTCCTTCTTCGGCAAACTTTTTCACCAGCTTCACGAGTTCCTTCCGCCGTTCTTCATTAAGCGGTGGAACCGGTACACGGAGCGCATCGGCGCTGGCAATGGGATTCAATCCGAGATTTGCCGCCTGGATGGCTTTTTCAATCGGTCCTACCATGGCTTTTTCCCATGGCTGAACAGTGATGGTGTGAACGTCGGGTGTGCTCAAATTTGCAACCTGATTCAGAGGCATCATGGTACCGTAATACTCGACCTTTATACCGTCAAGTAATGCCGTTGTAGCTTTACCTGTCCGGATTTTAACGAGTTCCTGCCGCACAACCTCGACCGCTTTCTGCATTTTGTGTTCGGCGTCTTTTAAAATAGTTGAGACCATAGTATACTCTTATTGTTGCTGGAGTTATTGTGGTATTTTTTCCTGCAGTGGTTTCACCTGCAGGTCGTATACTTTTGTTCCAATCCCCTCGCCCAGCAGCAGCCGTTTCAGGTTCCCCTTTTTCGTCATATTATAGACAATGATGGGGAGATTATTTTCGCGGCACAGGGTTATGGCAGTCATGTCCATTATTCGGAGGTCTTTTTTTATGACGTCATAATATGAAATTTCCTGAAAGCGAAACGCATCGGGAAATTTTTCTGGATCGGCATCATAGACCCCGTCTACGCGTGTTCCTTTTATGATAACGTCGGCTTCAATTTCGATTGCACGAAGCGCTGCGGCGGTATCGGTAGTAAAATACGGATTTCCCGTTCCCGCCCCGAAAATCACCGTCCGACCTTTTTCAAGATGGCGGATCGCACGACGGCGTATGAACGGTTCACAGATCTGTTCCATCTTGATGGCCGAGAGCAGTCTGGTGTAAACGCCATACTTTTCAAATGTGTTCTGGAGTGCAAGGGAATTAATGACGGTTGCGAGCATCCCCATATGATCGCCCGTGACTTTATCTATCCCATCGGATGAATCGGCTACTCCCCGGTAAATATTCCCGCCGCCGATGACAAGCGCAATCTGGACGCCTAAATCACGCGCCGATTTGATTTCTTCGGCATAATGCCGCATGATTGTGTGATCAATTCCAAACTCCTTATTCCCCATGAGCGACTCGCCGCTGAGTTTCAGGAGAATTCTATTATAAATCGGCTGTGCCATTGTTCATCATCCCTCCATGCAATCGCTATTCTACCTCTCCGAGATGGTATCGATGAAACCGGCGGATACTGATATTCTCTCCCATCTTTCCGGCAGCTTCGTTTAAAAGATCCTTTATTGTTTTACTGGAATCCTTAATGAAACTCTGCTCCAATAAGCAATTTTCCTGACAGAATTTTTCCATCCTCCCTTCGGCAATTTTCTCGATCACCTGGGCGGGTTTTCCTTCATTCTGTGCCTGTGTCCTATATATTTCTTTCTCATGTTCGACGAGCGCAGGTTCAAGCTGTTCGCGTGAGACGACGATCGGGCTCATTGCAGCCACCTGCATCGCAAGATCGTGAGCCAGCGTGCGGAATTCCGGAGTCTTTGCTACAAAATCAGTTTCGCAATTTAATTCAACAAGTGTGCCGATTCGCCCTCCGGCATGAATATATGCTTCAATAACACCCTGATTTGTCGCTCTATATGCACGTTTTGCCGCCAGCGCTGCCCCCTTCTTTCGCAAAACCTCAATGGCTTTTTCCATATCACCGTTTGTTTCCTCGAGGGCTTGCTTACAGGCCATCATTCCGGCGCCGGTTCGTTCACGGATTGCTTTTATAAGTTCTGTTGAAATTGCTGCCATACTTTTATATCGCTTTCACTAAAAAGATTTATGCTTCTGTTTTTTGTTTTTCTTCTTCAGCCAGTTTTTTCTGTTCTGCTGCAGTATCATCTTTATCTTCAAGTTGATGCGCACGTGCGCGTTCACGACCTTCAAGTACGGCATCCGAAATCGCTTTTGTAATCACCTGGATCGACTTAATCGCATCATCGTTCGCCGGAATTACATAATCGACTTGTTCAGGATCGCAATTTGTATCGACGATAGCGAATACCGGAACTCCAAGTCTCTTTGCCTCTTTGACTGCGATTGCCTCTTTCTTCACATCAACAACGTACAGAGCGCCGGGGAGACGTGTAAGATCGATAATGCCCTGGAGCACTGATTGCAGCTTATCTCTCTCACGTGAGAGTTGGAGTCCTTCTTTTTTTGTAATCTTATCGAATGTTCCGTCGGATTCCATTTTTTCAATATTGGTAAGCCGTTTAATGCTTTTCCTGATTGTGCTGAAATTTGTGAGCATGCCCCCGAGCCAGCGCTTTGTGACGTACGACGCACCGCAACGCTTTGCTTCTTCGGCGAGCACATCCTGAGCCTGCTTTTTTGTTCCCACAAATAGGATGCGCTTTCCTTCGGAAGCGATGTTGGAAAGAGCGTTCGCCGCCGTTTCAATTTGCTCCTGTGTTTTTTTCAGATCGATGATATGAATGCCGTTCCGCTCCATGAAAATAAAAGGTTTCATCTTTGGATTCCAACGGCGAGTGAGGTGTCCGAAATGCGACCCCGCGGAGAGTAATTCGGTAAGTTCTACCCGTGCCATGCTGTGTCCTTTAGTTTTTAGTTGCTGCCTTCTACTTCCGTCACGCTCTGTCAGGACTCTATTGCTTAATCCCGACCCCGACTTCCGCCTCCTCCCGACTCTATCGGGATCCGGCGGACTGGATATCGGGGGGATCCAGCACATATGAGCACTTCCGACAAAATCAGGAAGTATGCTTGATTATATATACAATTACCGCTTGGAGAATTGGAATCTCTTGCGGGCTTTCTTCTGACCGTATTTCTTCCGTTCTACCATTCGTGGATCGCGTGTTATAAGTCCTGCATTTCTGAGCGACGTGCGAAGATCATCATCGAGTTTCACAAGAGCACGAGCGATTCCGAGCCTGACTGCCCCTGCCTGACCTGTCGATCCGCCACCTTCGACATTGGCAAATATATCGTACTTCGATGTCGTGTTGGTTAATCTGAGAGGAGTAGTTACTTCTTGACGAAGCGTTGCGAGAGGGAAAAACTCTTCGAGCGAACGATTGTTCACAATAATAGTCCCTGAGCCCTGAACTACTTTAACGCGCGCAACGGAAGTTTTCCGGCGTCCAACTGTGATAACTTGATGCATTGAGTCTCCTGCTAAATCGTAAACTGTTCTGGTTTCTGTGCAGCATGCGGATGTGATGGGCCTGCATAGACCTTTAATTTCTTGAAAATCTGCCGCCCTAATTTCGTATGAGGAATCATCCCCTTCACAGCATGTTCGACAACGCGTTCTGGTTTTGTTTTAATCACTTCTTTAAACGATTCAAATACCGCTCCACCCGGGTATCCGGTATAGTGGAAGTATTCTTTTTGCTCTGCTCGCTTACCGGTCAGACGCACCTTATCAGCGTTAATGACGATGACAAAATCACCGACATCGGCATTGGGGGTGAACTCGGGTTTATGCTTTCCGCGGAGAAGGTGTGCAACCCGGCTTGCAATCCGGCCAAGTATCTGCCCGTCTGCATCAACGACATACCATTTCTTTGTGATCTCTTCTTCTCTCAGAAAGCGTGTGATTTTCCCTGCATTTTTCAACACTTTTGGGCCTCTATTTCGATGAATTACAACAAAGATTTCAATAGCCTTTAAATTTAGCACTTTTTGGGCATAGAGTCAAGAATTTTCCGAGGAAATATTTACAACATGCGCTCCCGCTTGCTGTTCCGCGTGGTATGAGCTGCGTACAAGCGGTCCGGATTCGACATGCTTGAAGCCCATCGAGTATCCTATCTCCCGGAATCGCAGGAATTCTTCGGGGGGGACATAACGAATAATGGGATGATGATTCTTCGTAGGTTGGAGGTACTGACCGATTGTTATAATATCACAATCCACTTCTCTGAGGTCTTTCATGACCCCTACAATTTCATCAAACTCCTCTCCGAGACCTACCATTACGCCTGATTTGGTGACTGCATTACGGTGTTTCGCACGACCGAGAAGCTGGAGTGAACGATCGTACTTCGCCTGAGGTCTGACTGTCGGGTACAAGCGGGGAATCGTCTCGACGTTATGATTGAGAATATCAGGCCTGGCGTCCAGGACAATGTTGAGGGCATCTTCATCACCCCGGAAATCGGGGATTAGCACTTCGATTCGGAGTGCAGGCACGAGTTCCCGTGCCGAGCGGATTGTTTCGGCAAAAATTCTTGCTCCCCCATCCTCCAGCTCGTCTCTATTTACAGATGTAATTACGGCATGCTTTATTCCCATCAATTTGATCGTCTCGGCAACACGCCGTGGTTCATCGGTATCGAGTAACGTGGGACGTCCGGTTTTCACCGCGCAAAACGTACAGCTTCGTGTGCAGACATCTCCGAGGATCATGAATGTGGCGGTTCCGGCGTTCCAGCATTCGCCCATATTCGGACATCGTGCTTCCTCGCACACCGTATTCAATTTATATGTGTCGATAATGGAACGTAGATGAGCGTAATTCTGTCCGCCCGGTAATTTTGCTTTCAGCCATGGTGGGCGGCGTGTAATTTCAGGTGTCTTTGTATTGTCAGAATTCATAGAAATCTACTGAAGTCCTACAAATAGAACCACAAAGAGTTTAAAGAAATTCCCAAATGAATAAGATACCTCGGACACAATCCCTCGCATCGTCTCTCTGTTCAATCCGCGTCATAAATACATGATACGAATTTTCTTTGATAAAAATATTTATAAATAACTCAACCACCATTTATTCCGATTATTTGTTTTGTACGTATTGTACCATTTGCATAAAGGAAACATTATGATGATTACAAGTATCCAGATCAGATAAACTACATAAAGATTAAAACCGAAATTGCTGAGTGTTTCGTTTCCAAAAAATTCTCCTGTCATAATATAATCACTCCAATTTCGGCCTGCATAGATGAGGCCCAGGATCCCGAATAGGTGGGCAAGATAGATATGAATAACATAAAAGAAAAATGGAACCCGTCCGAATATTATCACGGCGCCTGAAATTTTGTTTCTAACATTTTCCATTGTATAGAGGAAAAAGAACGCAGGTCCTATGGTCATTAAAAGAAATAATAACGACGGAGGATACTTCGTTGTATTGAGAAAGGATAAAATCGTAAAGATGCCCGATTTTTGTGTACTCCAGTGACTGGATTCACCATAAATATTAAAGGTGCGAAGTATCACAAATGACAGAACAGCGGCAATTCCCATCCACAATAACCATTTTTTTCTTTTTCCTGCATCAAATTCCTGATGGTAGAGCGTACCAAAGATATAACCCAGAGTCATCAGGCCGATCCAGGGGATTAGAGGGTACGCAAAATTAATAGCAGAATTGGAGTCGAAGATGACTACTTTGGACTGATGCAGTGCATACCAGAGAAGAGCACCGACTGATGTTCCATCAAGAATTATAGAATCGAGCAGATTATGACCGGCGACCAATATGATTCCAATAGATAAAATAACCGGTCTGGGTAAGAATATGATTCCTGCTAAAAGTACCATGCTTATACCGATTGCCCAGATCACCTGAAGAATATGATTACTAAGCGTGATATCAAATGTCCATGCGAAATTTACAATAACTAACTCGACAAATATCAGCCATATCCCTCTTGTTAGTAAAAACCAGGAGACCTCTTTAGTGGTCCTCTGGCGGGCGCCGTAGAGGAAAGCAGAAGTTCCTGCCAAAAAAACAAAGACGGGGGCGCAGAAATGCGTGATCCATCGTGTAAAAAATAGCAACGGCGTGGTTGTCTCGAGATTCGTCGGATCCGAGAACCATGAGCCGTAGCCGATATAATCTCGAACATGGTCAAGGGCCATAATAATCATTACAGTGCCCCTGAGAAGATCTATAGATTCGATTCGATGTTTCTTAAAATTTTCCATTTCACACCTCCCTTTTTACTCTATCAGCTGCCCAACGGCATGGAGCTAAGCCTCGCGGATAGTGAAGGATGCAAATAACGTATTGCGGCGTGATATATATAGTCGCCAGTCACTTCAACAGGAGTAGTTTTCTCGTTTGAACAAATTCACCCGCCCCGAGGCGATACACATAAACACCGCTTCCGAGGTTTGTACCATCAAACGTAACCTTATAGTTGCCGGGTTTCATCTCTTTATTCACCAGCGTCTTGACTTCTCTACCCAGGAGGTCATATACTGCCAGCGTCACATGACTTGATGTCGGTATATGAAAAGTGATCGTTGTTGTCGGATTGAACGGATTGGGATAATTCTGCAATAAATTATATCTGCTCGGAAGATTATCGTTTTTGAATTTGACCGAACTAAGTGTATCACCTTTTTCATCAACAAGCATTCTTGAATAGTAAACCTTCGGTATACCAAAGTAATTGATCCCAAAATATATGTCTTTACCATCTTCTGATAAAGATGGTGAAAGAACGAAATACGTCGAGAATGGCGATAGGGTATTGAGTATGGTATCAATTTCAGAATTAATATTTAACAATTGAGGCAAACAAAGTTCATCTTTATCATTTTTGTAGCACACATATAATTCATCCTTAAATATCTCAATAATCTTTCCATCCTCTTCGTTCCAACAGTAAAAGAGACTTGTATGATATACTTTCGAGAAATTAAAATTAATAAAAATATTACCCGAATTGAACGAGAAAAAAGCCTCGGAGAAAAGGACGTTCTTGAATAATGGCTCCCATAAATTTAATGATTTGTTAAAAACTGAATTGTACATTTCGGAATTATTCCAAATTACCATGACACTATCATTTGGCAAATAGTAATCATTAATGATCGTGGAGTAATTATTAATATTGCTTCCGCAATTTTGTATTTCTCCCCATTCCTGGTCGACATTTTTTCTTTCAAGGAAAAATATTGATCCTTCTTTAGTGAAAAACAATTTGGTGTTATCGTGGGAAATCTTAGGATTTACGGCTTTAATTCCATTCAACATGGTGCTGGCGATATGGGGGGATGTCCAACCGGTGTCGGTTTTCTCTACGGCATATATTACTCCTGATGATTCAAAATATAGTGTTTTGCCGTCCGAGCTTATGTAGGGAGTGTTGACTCCATCGGGAAAAGTGCTGGATATAATTTTTATTTCAACAGGAGTACTCCAATTTTCGGTGGCAAGATTATCTTGTGGATATCCAATGACAGGAAATAATATAAGAAATAGTATAAGAAATAATATATGCATTTGCTGAATGGTTCAAGGATGGCCGGTAACATCGTAATTATATTAAACAGATTCGTGAATGGCAAGCCTTATTTCGTGAAGGATTGAGAGCAGTTACGGGATGCATCCCTCCCCCACGGGTTCTGCGTATAAGGGAAGGAAATATTTTTTCATTGCCCACCTTTCTAATTGTTGCCTAACGGATGGCGGCTCCGCCTACGTAAATAACACTCCGGCGCGTGCCCGCCGTACTAAAGTACTGCTCCGCTGACCTGTCCGCCGGAGTTACTTTTTTTGCGACGTAGGCGGAAGGATTGTCTTTAGTCCGTAGGCGGGGATAAATAAGCTACGGCAGCGTGAACTTTCATAATGTACTAAACAAAATAAGTTCATTCACTGCTCTTTCAAATCTGTACTGCACTTATGCTCACCGTGCAAAATGTACCCATTAAACCGCCGAAGTGGAAAGCACGAAGGCAGGCGCTAATTACGTCAGCTTGAGCGACTCGTTAGGCCGATAGATAAAGTTACCTGAAATCCTCGTCCCGCATGGCGTATGAGCTGTTGTTAAGTGCCGTTTATTAATCTAAAACTCATTTAAAGAAAATCTATGCCTTATTCAAAAATAGTGGTTGGTTTTTAATTGCATTATTGTTTAATCATATTCAATAAGAAGACATCATTTTCACGGAGATCCAGTTCTTTTAAAAATGCTGCATCAGTTTTCACTTTTACTATTTCATTAGAAACAGGAGAACCGTCATTCAATTTCTTTATTTGCTCAACCTGTTGTTTAGTAAGTTGCTTTGGCTTGTTCAGCGCAAGATAAGAAGAATATGGGTCGTTTATATGATAACCTACTTTATAGATTTCTAGCGCATAGGTACCTTCCGGGATCCCTGATATACTTATCTTTACTTTCCCTTTTGATTTAGCTGGCAAATCGCGAATATAATACACTTGATTATTCACAGAATCTCCGGGATGTGTGTTGGTGAAATCCCAGAAAAGTAACTGAATGTTGCCTATTGCATTTTTGCATGCCCAAGAACATGTATCAGTATTAATCAACTCTATGTTTCCGAGTATATTCATGAACTTGAAGGAATAGAAGGCTGGTTTGTGGATGGTCTGGTAATTCAGCAATCCGAATCCGCCGTGAAAGGGTGTAAAGCGCGGTCCAGCTTCTTCAAAAATATCTGTGAATACCCAATATGACATTGAATTCGCTGCATTTCCGACTTGTTTAATTTTTTCCAGCACATAGGCAGCCTGATGATAGCTGTCGTGAATTGGATCAAAGGGCGTGTAGGATGAACTCCATTCGGTATAATGCAGTTCTAAGTTTGGCATAGATGAACTTGCAATTTGTTTATGCGAATTCAGAATATCACCGCTGACGCTCATTGGATTTTTGTCAAGAACTGTACCTGAAACTCCAAATTCATCGAGATATCCTTGTTTGACTCCATAAGAATGGGTACTGATAAAATCCAGAGGAAGCGCATTTTTACTGCAGAAGTTAATCATTTCAGGCACCCAGGCGGCACCGGCAGTAGCAGGTCCGCCAACCCGGTATTCTTTGTTTACACTTTTTATAGCTTTCACTGTATGCATATACAATTTGAAATATTCCTCTTGCGTTCCCGCCCAGAAAACACTCAGGTTAGGCTCGTTCCAAACCTCAAAATACCAGGTCTTTACTTCATCTGCACCATAGCGTTCAGTGAAATGAAGGGTAAGATTGCGGATTAAGTCTTCCCACTTTTTATAATCCTTAGGCGGCGTGACGTTTCCCTTCCACCAGAAAATGGTTTGATTGCCACTAGCCAGTGCAGCCGGCATGAATCCTAATTCAACAAAAGGTTTCATCTCGATACTCAGAAGGTAATCATATAAAACATCGATGTACTGAAAATTATATTCAGGATTTCCATTTTTATCTTCCCTGTAAACGCCCATATCGTCTGTTAACAGCCCGTGCATGCGGATATATTTGAAATCGCATTCCTTCTTTACAAAGGCCAGTTGTTGTTGCCAATCCGCCCGTAATCCTTCATTAGCGCGGCCGGCACCAATGCATTCTTTAAACATTGTATTGAAGTTCCCTTTGATTTTATTAAAATCAAGGCTGATAACCCGTTCCTGTAATATGGATTTGTTATTGGAATTGCTTTGTGCAAATGTGGAGGCCACAAACAGGCTTCCAAGAATGATTAGTGACAAATAATTAGTTTTCATTTGTTTTTAATTTATTTGTTAAACATGTACTACTATTAATAAATTCAATGCGAAATGTAAATCGGGGTATCTATTTTCCCTCCCTTTGGCGTCAACATATCTCGTATTTTCCATCGAAACAAATTTCTATCTTAAAAGCGCAAGCGGCTTAACGGATGGGCGCTCCCCGATTAAAAGCATATCGGGACAGGCCGCCTACGAAAATAACACTCCAGCGGATAGAGCGGTTAACCTCAGCATAGCAGTCCTTTAGGACGGCGCTTGCCCACCGTACTAAAGTATTGCTCCGCTGACCTATCCGCCGGAGTTACTTTTTTTGCGACGTAGGCGGAAGGATTGTTTTTAGTCCTTAGGCGGGGATAAATAAGTCACGCCGCTGATAACTATTTAATTACACATTAGTATGTTCTAAGATGGCAAAATCTCTTGATTCTCTCAAGTCGGACTGACAATAAAATTTTAATCTGACCCTTATAACTGATGTAAGCAAACTAGCCTATTATACTTCTGTCTTCTGCATCTTTTTATTCAATTCAGTCCAGTTCTTTTCAATACCTGCCTCAAGATCCCATAGTTTCTGATACCCCATTAAATACATTAACAAGCACGTCACAACACCGACGATTAAGCAAATGATGAGACCCAAAACTGGTTCGATAGCCAGTGAATATGACATTGCAAGTACAACTGGAAATATTGTAGTAAAAATATTTAGAAAGATGAATACGATTGTTTGGGGTTTAGTGTACATGAAATATGATTTTTTTCTTTCTTCGCGATACCTCTTCCAATCAGTTTCAAAGTTAGATGCTTTTGTCACAATTAGATACGTAGTGTAAACTCTTTGTGAGCATTTTAGAAGATGGCTTACGACATAGAGAACAAAAAGTAGGATTACCAAAGTTGTTGACACGAAAAAGATAAGCGGTCCAACGGGAGTACCTTGTACAGGAGTCGTTTTCGGTAAGAGCAATGTGATGGTGATACCAAAGATTGTAATTGCCACAGTCATCATAAGAAAGCGTTGATTGCTTATTTGTGTTATCTCAGCATGGATCTTTCTCTTGTCTTCAACATCAGGTCTTAAAAGTGTCATATTAAAATCCTCCATCGCTAAATTATTAAGGATCTAATGTATTAAGTAATTATTTTTTAACTTTCTTATAACGGACTGTGGTTACGTTGCACCGTTGATAATTTTTGAGCTGAGGGTTCATAAACCTCCAGCTTACAATTCTGCACTGCATCTATGCGCCATGCTTAACGTACCCATTTACTCCGTGCTTTTTACGGGGCGCTCATTCGGCTTGCCCTGATGCTTTCGTGTTCCGTTTTCTTCTGTCTCACGTTCTCAAGTGAGATTTACTGTCCCACGTACCGTGCTCTTTACGTCCCACGTTTTCTATGGGATTGTGGGGTCCAGTAGGATCTATCGGATCTTGCCTGCCCCGAATTCTTTTTTCGGGGACGCGCTGATTAGGCAGCCAATCGCTTCCGTTATCCCTCGTGAGCAAATCTCACGTTGGGCATATTGCCGACATACACTGGCAGATCGGTATGTCCCAGCATCTGACGTATCGCGTGGGCTTTGCCAAGATGAAACCAGTAGTGATAGATATTTTTCAAGAGTAAAATGCCAACGTTCTCCGTTATGGGGTTGCCTTCCCATATGAGGTGAGTGTTCAGCTCCTCCGGTTTCAGTCCGTACAGGTACACGTCGGCTGCCTTGGTGATAGCGTGCCACAAAGTCCACATCTCATCCCAAGGTGGTGTACTGGCTGGTTGGCGAAAGCCTACGAGTTGACGCAAGCCAGAGGCAATGTTCTGACCTTGAGCCATCTGTACCCAGAAGAAGTGCTCTTGCCATGCCAGATGACCGACGATCCAGCTCAGACAGTTCATCGACTCCAGGCGACGGCACGCATCCTCGGGAGGCACTCCTTCAAAACAGCGCACGAACTCGCTACGGGTGAACTGCAACTGAGTAACCAATGGGTGAATCATCATTTCCTCGCATTCTTCGCTCTATTGACAAGCCTGTGATAGATTGGCTGCCTAACAGCGTGCTTTACCCGCTCGATCAAACTTGGCGAAAGGAGCGTTATGTGGAAGCATTTGTTAAGCTACATTACTTGTCTTTTTTTGCATGTCGTGGTTTAGATAGTGGCTTTTTGCTCTTTTGTATCTTTCCTTCAATTATTTCTTTCAGTTCTTTTTTAAGCTGAATATTTTTTGTTTTCTTCATCGCTGCTTTCAGTACATTTTTACCTTCGGTATCCAAAATAACATTTTTAAGTCCCACCCTCGCAGAATTCTTTACCATATCCGAAGTGTCTTTTAGTGCTTCTATCAGCAAAGGAACTGAAAATGCCGTTTTAAAAGCAGAGAGAGATCCTAGTGCATTGCTCCTTATATATTCATCTTCACCACCAATGGCAAGTTCTGTTAGTAAGTTTATACTCTCTTTTGTAAAATAATGTCTAAGTGCCAAAATAGCTTTTTTTCTTATCATAGGATGTGAGCCTGTTGTAACACTTTCAAGGCAGATTTTGTGAAGTATGGGTTCATGTTCAGGCCTTAGCATTTTTGCAATTTCTTCATTACTGCAATGATTAAGTAATATCTTGTTAAGGTGTTCTCTTACTAATATCTGTTTGTATTTTTCTCTTGAAATAAGTGTAGATTCTCTTTCAAGTCCACCTTTAATTTCTTTTGCCGGTTCGTTAAGAATGAATTTTACTTCTTTGCCAGCTATCGGGGTAAGTGGTATAGCCATTTGCTTATTCTCCTTTTTTAAAAGATAAATACACGACCATAACCCATAATTGTTCTATATTGATCGTAATTTAAGTTTGTATCGTTTGTTCCGCTGCTCGCAAGCATCAGATTCCCGGTTTCCGAGATATGAACGAGACCAAGGTAATGTCCAACTTCATGTCCGACGAGCATTCCTAGATAATCAACCGAGAGCCTTTTTGTTCCTGAACCATCGACGTACCCGGTTTTGTCCGCCACGACTCCGCTATTACTTCCCGAGTCACTCAGCGGTCCGGGGATGCTACCAGCAAGTCCATCGAAGCTCACACCAACAAAATCGTGCGCGATAAAAACATCGATATTGAAACCAGTTGGGTCGTAGCAGGTCCAATCATTAAACAAATTGTGACATTCAGAATCAGAATTAATATATTTGTAACTACCTGCATCACCGTCCGTAATATAATACCTGCCAATATCTCTGATAGTGATATCTCGGGCTTCATAAATTGTTTTTGTTACATCAACGGCATCATAGAGATCGGTATATTCTTGTCCGACGAATGTATCGCTTGCGACCCTAGTGATGTCGACACCAAAGGCAAGCATCACCCTTGCAGTAATCGTATCGTTAATAATGGTTCCGTCAGTACTGTTCATCTCAATTTTTACCGTCATATCTTCTTTATTTTGATACGTATTATAGATACCGCTTCCTGGAGGTGAAGTAAAATAGAGATCAATGCTCCACGTATTATTTGCACCGATGGTAAAATTACCACCGAGATCGTGTGTATTGGATTCAATGAGTGAACCACCGACACCACCGTCCCAATATTCCCATTTAATGTAGCGTGACATGGCAACGCTGAAAGGATTCCCGTTAAAAATTGAAATTTTCACTACGGTGACAAAATTATTTGTCCCTGAATCATAGTATCCTCTAAGACTGTACGTACCGGTCACCTTATATATCTCCGGCGCAAGGTAGAGCGACAATGGATTGGAAGGTAAGACGACACAAGTTACTTTAAATGAACTCTGCCCACCGTCACTATCAAATATATCGACATGAAATGCCGCCGGTCCAGGGGGTAATGTCTGCTTCTCATTGAAGTTCAGCAATATATTGCCCTGCTCTATTTCAGCTTGAGAAATTTCTTTTTCTACAATAAAGGGCTTCCCTTTCCAAAAAACTTTCGCCGATACCAACAATAGTCTTCTTAATGATGGATTCAAGACAGAAATTTTAAGCGCAAAAGGTTTATAACTATAAATATAATTGCTATCGGGCTGCACATCGGCTATAGCAAATTTCAATTCATTTTTGCCATAACCACATCTCCGCAAAATCTCCAAATCACGATGCCGCAATTCTTTGAGATTCAAGATTTCAGTTGAGACGTCGATTTTATTTCTTCTCCTTGCAGATATAACAGCCTTTGCGGCGCCAGTGTTTATTTTGAATTTTGATACAAGATCCTTCAGAGGAACCTTATTAATGTCAAAAACCGAAAAGGGAACGGAATCTGATTTGTGATAACGGTTGACCGGAAGAACTTTCTTACGTTCGACTTTAGTAATGGATTGATTCATTAAATCCTCCCTTCATTTAGATGTTCGAAAACAAATAATCATTAATTATCTATAATCTAAAGTTATTGCATAACGGATGGGCGCTCCGCCTACGTAAATAACACTCCGGCGCTTGCCCGCCGTACTAAAGTACTGCTCCGCCGACCTGTCCGCCGGATCCCGACTCCAGTCGGGAGTAGGCGGAAGGATTGTTTTTAGTCCGTAGGCGGGGATAAATAAGCTGCGGCTACATGAATATTTAAATTCCACTACACGAACAAAGTTCATTCACTTCACTTTCAATCCTGCACTTCATTGTTGTTCGCCATGCTTAACGTACTCACGATCATTCCGTCAGCTTGAACCGCTGGTTAGACCTTTTGTTATATTATTAATACTTATTAGTTAACCACTCAGTCACCATATAGACGAATACTTACTTCATCAGTAATCCATCCTAATGCCCGTGAGGGACTCTCCTTCAATGACCTACAAATTGCCCAACCTGTTGCCTCTGGACGCATAAGTCCAGACATATCCACCATAATTAAAGGAGAGGAATGTAAATCTCCAACAACTAAGTTACCATAGTCCTCAACTAAACGATTCAATACAAGGCAAGTATTTTTCACCATTTTTCTAAGTGCTCTTATATTAGATCTTTCATTAGAAGTATTAATAGGCCGAACTTTGGTAGGAAATTGAGTGACATCGGTATCATCAGTACGTTCCAATAATTTCTCATCTAAAAGTGAATCTCTCATTAATAAATAGAAAAAACGGAGACTATAATCAAGCTTACAGAATCGTGCAAAACAATAACAGAATCTTTCTAGCCGGGAACCTAATAATGCACGAAGTTCTTCTTCTACTATTGCCTTTATATTAGATTCTGGTGCGATAGAACCCATTTCTTTTCGATAAGAAGTAGCTACAAGACGGTTTATTCTACGGATAGTACTCTCGGGATGGCTTGAAACATCAAGAGCCCAGTCTTTAAATTCATTCCGATTAATAATACCATGTACACTTCTATTATCTGCTAAATAATTTCTTAAATCTTCCCAATCTGATAAATATCTATAGGCCTCTACAGTAGTTATCCCACCAAGAATTTTAAGAAGGGTGGAGTCTATATCTGCAATATTTAACCACGCGAGATAGGATATATACGCAAGCGCCCTTTTTTCATTAGATGGTATTCGATCTACTGACCAACTTACCATATCAGAAAGTGCTGGCATAGAAGCTTCACCCGTACATAAACAGCCAAAAATATCATGATGACGAAGGAGAGCCCAGAAGTCACGGCTATCGTTAACATTTTCAAATAAATCTTCAATTTCATGTTGCCAAGAATCTTTTACATCACGCATATATCGAACACCTCGGACTACATGATAATCACCAGATATCAGTTTACCTATATCATGATATAATGCTCCAATCCGAAGTATTCCTTTTGAGAATTCGATATTCATATTCTTAAAAAGTGCACTTGGATCAAACCAACAATATTTACACGCCTCTGCCATTAAACCGTATGCCCTTCCATTTAAAGTGGCATCATCTGATTTGATAAGGAAATTAAGAGGACTAAAATCTGGTCTTAATAAATTATTAATAGAAGCTACAACACCTTTCACATGGTCACCAACTGATCTGTTTTGATCATCAACTTTCTTGATCATCTCATTTAGTTCATTAGCCATTGGCCAATTAATTGGAATAGGGTATGGAAAATTTATCACTTGCCTTTCTTTTCCTTCGCCTTCCCAAGCAGTATTTGCAAGAGTGTTTGATATTTCTACAAACATGCTCATAACATATTCTCCTAATGTAATTGTCTTATTGCATTAATAAAAAATATCATTACTAACTTTAAAGGGTCTAACTAGTGTTTATATCGTTTTTGTACAACAACCTTGTTGCGTGTTTCTTCAATATAACATTCCATCTGAACACCTAACGAATTACCGCTCCAACACTATTCATAATTCCTCTTCTTTTTGAAAAATTAATTTCGCCTATTTTAATTTTTATATTAAAGGGAATAATCTAATTTACTAAATATAAGCAGCTAATGTCAGCAATAACCGGCGCTGAGCAAGCCGCCGCTGCAATTTCATTCAATTATATGGCGTTTCTGTGGCGGCGTAGCGAGGGAATGGAAACCGGCGGCATGATTTTTAGCCGCCGGTTGACACGTCCGGTTAATTGCATTGTTGGGTGGGCCATCATCTTTTTCTTTTTGATCGGCTTCTACTCATAGTTCGCCTAAGGAACTTCACCCACAACGTCCATTCTCTCTTAGCGGGTTGCCCACCAATGCTGATTTCTGCATTATCCAAGGCATCTTCCATCAGAGCATCATGCAAAGGGCGAATCGCCAATGGCCAAATCAGCCTTGCCATGCCTTTTACTCGCATCTCAATGGTATGCCGCAGCTTAGTTTTTTCATTTTCCACCCTCTCTACTTCGAAACGATGGCTACCAAGAAAACCTTTAGGTTCAGTAAATCGAAATTGGATCCATAAACCTGGTTTGTAAGACTCTACTGTATAGCGAATAGGGCCATGTCCACCGATGGCGCCCACACCGAGAGGGCGATCCAATTTCATTGCAGGCCATCGATCGCGTGGCCATAATCTATCATCAACCGAAGCGAGACCGTCTATTAGTTTTCCAGTTTCTGCCATCGATGTATTAATTATTCGCTCATGAATATTGAGAACTGACATGCTTACTCCTTGATATTTCGGTTTGTGTAATTTTATTTTCAGAATATAAGCGCCAATCTCGATAGTAATGGTCAGCCAACTAGCGTTTATATCGTTTCTGCATAACAACCCTGATGCGTGTTTCTTCAATATAATATTCCATCTGAACGCTTGCCCGCCGACTCGTCCGCCGGATCCCGACTCCGGTCGGGAGTAGGCGGAAGTTCGCTTTTCAACGTAGGCCTGCCTGCGTGCCTCCGGCAGGCAGGCGGGCCCACTCTCTCCTACTCATGAGTTACTTAGGAGGCGGCATTTCATTTTACGATTTTAATATCTCCATAAGAATGAAGAACGTCGGTTTGCCGAAATACTGTAATATACACTCGATAAATTGCGGAGTTTAAATCTAACGCATCTATTGTGACAGAATACATCCCTCGTACCTTCCGTTCTTTTACTATTTCTTTAACAATATGTGTTGGAGAATCATTAACAGTCATATAAACAGAATCAGCGGCACTTAATGAATATTGGACAGTAAAATATCTTGACGTAGGATTTGGATAAGCTGGATAGATCTTTGTGCATTTCGGCAAATGAGTTGTATCTGGGTTAACGACTGGTATAGTATCCGATACAGAAGATATTTGGATTACTTTTGTTAATGTACTGCAGTCCATCATTGGTTGCCAATCATCTGCATCAATGGTACCAATTGGTGTCGGATCATTTAATGTTTCTGTTATTCCATCAAATCCTGGAGCCGGTTGTGTAGTTTTATCCTTGCAAGAATAATAAATCAAACAAAGGAAGACAATAAATATGAGAATGATAAGTTTTTTCATTGTTTCTCCATGAGAATGGCGCCTAACTGATGGCGGTTAATCTGCCAGCATATAATTCAATCCCGCGAAGCGGGATTACTACAGCCATGCAGACATCCTTTGTTCGTAATTTAATAAAATTAGTTTTTATTTATTGTCCAATTTCGTGCGGACCAAATTTATCTTGGATTATTAATTTTATAATACTCAAGATCATGTTCGGGTTTTTCCAATCCTTCGGGGATTGGTATATGTGAGAACGTTTGAAAGTACAACACGCATCCATCTCGCCATTTAACAGCATCTTCTTGCTGGATTTGTAAAAGCATTTTAACAGATTCAAATTGTTCTTGGTCGATTTTATCTTCAAGGGAATTCCAGACTCTTTGCATTTCTTTCACACCTTCGACGCCTGCGTAATAATGATAACATAGCCCGTCCCAAAGCGTTTTCCCCGATTTTAATTTGTAAGTCCAGGGAACATGATGAAACCAGAGAAGATCCTTTTCCGGACACGTGTCAAGAGATTCATACTGTTGCGCAACCTCCGGATAATACTGGTCGACGGCGGCGCTTCCGGTCATTGTGCGGTCGAAGCCGATACCGATGCTATCAGCACGGTGGTAATACGGCGAATTCCAATCTGCGTGCGTGGAATTGTTCACCCAGGGACCATGATAAACACTCCATCCTCCTAACATATTGAGACCGAGAGGATCCCTATAGTTCACAACGTTCTCTCTTGAAGTCATCATTATATTTTCAATCGGATTGATGATTGATGTGTCGTTCGAGAAAGTCATCCTGATCCATTCCTCCGCTATCTGCTCGGAAGTGAGAGAATGATCCCAGCTTAAGCGTCCAAATGCATACCAATTGGACTGCCCGAATGTATTGCCGGTCCAATTGCATTCTGCACTGATGTTGGAGACGCCGGCTATTCCCGTCATCCGGTAGCCGTCGAGTGAGCCATCAATGACTTTTGCCACCGTAGAACCTTTACCTTTCGAATAGGTGTCGGAAGTAAAACACTCTTCCCACATTGGTGCTAAATACACGAGGCTTACATCATCGCCTAAAGCGCCCTGTCCAATATCCAGCTCCATCATTAAAGGCGTTTTCGGCATGGCTCCAAACATCGGACTGAACGGTTCACGCGGCTGAAAGTCAAGAGGTCCATTTTTTACCTGAAGCAGAGCATTATCTGCAAATCTTCCGTCTAACGGTTTGAAGATATCATATGCTTCGCGTGCCCGATCCTTCGGGTTATAGTCGTACACAAAGCATCTCCACATAACAATGCCATTGTAGGGACTGAGTGCCTCCGCCAACAAATTACATCCATCGGCCTGCGATTTATTATAATCCTGTGGCCCGGGCTCGCCTTCCGAATTGGCTTTTACAACGAACCCTCCGAAGTCGGGAATGAGCGAATATATTTCCCTGACCTTATTTTTCCACCATTCTTTTACCTGCGGATCGTACGGGTCTGCGGTTTTCAAATTTGCCAGCTTTTTCGGCGCATCGAAATTGGCGCTCAAATACATCTTTATTCCGTACGGGCGAAAGATTTCGGCAAGTGCGGCAACTTTAACAAGATATTCATTAGTCATAAATTCAGGTTCGGCATTTACAATATTGGGTACAGTTCCGTTAATGCCAATGGAAGCATTGGCGCGGGCATAATCTATGTAGCGCCGTTTAATATATTGTGGAAGCGTATGCCAATCCCAGATGGAAAATTCGGGATACACTCTGGTGCCATTAAGGTTGTCCCAGTGATTCAGCATCCTCAGTTTTATTTTTGGGAATGAAACAACCTCGAGATTCGAGATATTCTGATTCGTTTGAAGTAATTTCAAGAAATGGAAAACGCCGTACAGCACTCCGATATCTTTGTTTGCTGTGATAATAATGGCTTTCCTTCCCTTGACTTTTGTAGTTAAAATAACAAATCCTTCGTCGCCGACTTTCATGAGTCTGCTTTTCAGATCGGCATCCTGGAGCAACGGAATATCCTTAATGGTGCCCGCCATAATGACTCTGTTTTCATTCACATTATTGACCTGAGCAACAGCCGATCCCAACAAACCATTCAATCCATTCTGAAGTTCGTCTCTTGCCGCTTGAATTGTGGCAGTTTCTCCTTTAACCATCGAGGCATGAATCAGGTTTTTATATTCCTTCAACAAATGCGGATTAGATAGCAGGTCATATTTAAGCCAGAGCCTGTACCCGTCATCGGCAAATGCTTGATTAAATGCAGCAAACATATAAATCATGACCAGCAATGAATTGAATTTATATTTCATTGTATCACCAATATAATTGATATATCACTTATTTTGACACTTAACATAGCAGGTTGAAAAACTCGAATATATCGAGGCATTAAATCCAAATTCAGTTATTAAGAGCATTTATTTTCAATCGGATAGTCTTATGACCAATCTATTTCCGGTATAGTGAATTACTTTATTCGGTTCTCTAGAAATTTCACAACCTGTACCTTTAGTGGTGTCGACAAGTACAATTGTAAACGTCCGTTCCTTAAGCATACCTGGGAACGTTCCTCTCCGGTCACTGATTGTTAAAGTCTTTTTCGTATCATCCCAATAAAATTTTATTAGAGAATAAATTCCTTTTTCGTAATTATAATTGTCATTTTCATCCTCGTATAGTGTAAACTCTCCATTTCTTCCGGGATATATTCTGATTTCCAGTGTATCGCATTTTTCTGTCGAATACTGGATCATAGGGCCAAATGGTATAATAGAACCCGCCTTGATGAACAATGGCATGGTCTCGTACGAAGCATCCGCTTTGATCTGCTGGTTGCCGTGGTATTTTTTGCCCGTCCAGAAATCGAACCATATTACGCCTTTAGGCAAATAGACATCGCGAGTATAACTCGATGAGTCTTTTTTGACATTATTGGGAAGGTAATATAAAGGTTCGACAACCGGGCTTACCATAATTGATGGGCCAAACATATACTGATTGTTGATATTATAAGTGACCGAATCATTCATAAAATCAAATGGTAAAGTACGCATGATGGTATAATTCTCGTTGGTGACTTTCCACGCCAAAGAATAGATATAGGGTATTAAATGATAACGAAGATTAGTGAACTTGAGTAATGTCTTGTACGTTATCGATTCGGGATTTCCGAAAGTCCACGGCTCACGTGGAAAATCGGCACCATGGGCTCGAAACAAAGGGCAAAATGCAGCAAACTGAAACCATCGAGTATAGAGTTCTTTAAAGCCTTCATCTTCCTGTCCCTTTTCAAATACTCCATTTGAAAACCACCAGCCGGGTTCATGTTTGATAAAGTACCCTGCTATATCGGTTGTCCAATATGGAATTCCTGTCATGCAAAAATTGAGT
>Ga0187886_1001371_pt1 | contig 22437 bp, 13 predicted proteins | sample June2016WEW_20_1_FD_133001 | JGI IMG/M metagenome (GOLD analysis project Ga0187886, IMG submission 133001) | Peatland microbial communities from SPRUCE experiment site at the Marcell Experimental Forest, Minnesota, USA - June2016WEW_20_150 | ecosystem: Environmental > Terrestrial > Soil >... | reverse complement strand
CGTTTGCCTTAACGTTCGCAACGAAGACCATTTCGCAGTAGCCGAATCCTACAAAAACTGGTATGACCTTTCCAGGGAAGAGGTCTTGGCTCTTTTGAGGCAGCACGGGCTGATTGGCAGAGACACCAAGTAGAGCAAACAAAAACTGTTTCATCCTTTGTTGACGCCCAACAGGAGTCAGCTTGACCAACGGTTTAATAGGGGTTTCCGCACCGAAATCACACTTAGATAACATTAATAATCAATGGATTGTTTGCTCTTATAGATTACTAATTCCCAATAACTACTGCTTTATTAAACATGCCCTTGGCAACCTGCTCCTGGATGGCTGCCTCCTGGCTATCCTTGAACAGTCCTATCAGCTCGTCGTATGCCTTGAGCGCTTCTTCTTTGTTGCCCTGCTGCTTCAGCGTAACTCCCTTATTAAACATGGCCCGGGCAACCGATTCCTGGACGGTTTCCTCCTGGCTATCCTTGAACAGTCCTATCAGTTCGTCGTATGCCTTGAGTTCTTCCTCATGATTGCCCCGATCACCACAAGTAAGCGCTTTACTAAACATGGCCCGGGCAGCCGATTCCTGGACGGCATGATCTAAATTGCAATATAAAGGTTTATCTATTGCCATAGCCGAGTCACTTGATATATTTTTTTCAAATTCACCATGATTACCGGACTGTTCAACTAGCGGCTTTAATTTGTTTTTCAAAAATGAACACATATTATCAGCTGCTCCGGCATGATTATTTAAAATATCAAGGAATTGATTATATATATCACTATTTTTATAATACGGATATCTAATTGCATGATCGACTTCGCTCCAACCCTCTTCAAATATAGTACGTACTTGTATTTCGACATAGACTTTATTCTTATAAGGCATCGAATTAATTAAATAGTGTATGGACCTATAACCATATGGATGCATTTTTATTATACATCCTTTTTTCTCGTATATTTTTAATCTGTTATCGTCATAGCCTGCACGAACATTAGCAACTGGTGTTTCAGCTAAATCCCACTTCCCAATTATAAAATCATGAATATTTTCCCAATCATCTTTATAAAGATGCAATATCCTGATGCCAATTAAATCAGTTATATGTAATTGATAGTTATTTTCATTTATATCAATGTTAGCGTTTTCAATCTTTCTTCTAATAGTTTTTTCAATTAAATGCTCTGGATCTTTAATTCTACTTCTTATTGAATGAACATGCTCAAGTTTTTTAAAACATGAAACAATAAACAATTCGATCGGTTCATATTCCGTTAATTCATTAACATATCTATCATAAATTTTGATCATTTCATTCCAATTAATATTAGCAGAATAATATTTGTTTTCGTCGATATTATATTTTTTAAGAAAAGACTCCCTACTAATTAATGCCATATTTCACTGTCTCCCTCACATTTATTTCTTTGTAACCCAATCATTCTTGCTCCAAGAATGCGCATCCGATGCCCCACCATCGCACCCCTCACCCGGACAATCCCAGTCATTGATAACCCACTCCGCAGCCAGAAAGACCCTCTCGCAATGCAAGCACCATGCATATTTTTCATGTCTGGAGAGGAGAAGACCCCTCTGTTTGTTGTGCTGCTGTGCCACCAGAAGCACTAGAGACGTCCGACCTAGCGATATGATCATTTTAGCAAAATAGATTCCAATAATCTATAACCCCGAGGCCAGAAGGGCAGCATGAAGAGCCAATCGCCATGATGCAGGAATCTATTTGAATTTGAAGAATTCGTCACACAGGAACCGCAGGAATCGATCGGCCGGATGGATGATCCAGCGCGGTCTCGCAAAGATAAACGTATTGCCAAGTAAGACCTCGCGCACTGCGGCAGCACCATCAGAAGGAGGTAGAGCTACCTTGACAATGGGCAAGGCCCTGCGTAAAGATCTCCGCATTGCACTGTGGCTGAGCGGCGGACTGCTGGCGGCACTGATTCTCTATGCCTTCTCCCAGTATAATTACCTGCTATTTCATTCGGTGATCGAGGGTTTTTGCATCGTAGTAGCTGTCCTGATCTTCGTTCTGGCAACCAGAACCTTCAAATATTCCGGCAATGGTCTGCTGTTGTTCTTAGGCAATGCCTTCTTGTTTATTGCCGTGATCGATTTCTTCCACACCGCTGCCTATAAAGGAATGGGCATCTTTCCGATCAATAGCGCCGATATGGCCACCCAACTCTGGCTCGCTGGCCGGTACCTGCTGGCGGTCACCTTTCCGCTAGCGATTGTTGTCACCAGTCGCCGTTTTTCTTCACGGCTGCAGATCGGCGCCTACGCGGCGGCAACCTTATTGATGCTGCTGTCCATCATGTGGCTGCGCAATTTTCCAGTCGCCTACATTGAGGGCCGGGGGCTGACAACCTTCAAGATCGTCAGCGAGTATTTGATATCACTGGTGATCCTAGCTGCCATGCTGTTGTTTTACCGGCAACGCAACCAGTTGAATCCGGCTCTTTACCAAATGCTGATGGCAGCAATGGCCTGCACCATTCTATCCGAAATAAGTTTTACCCTGTACACTGATGTTTATGGTTTTATGAACTTTGCCGGGCACATCTTCAAGGCGATTTCTTATGGGTTCATTTTCGTGGGCGTGGTGCTGCGCGGCTTGGATGCGCCATACGAGACCATCTTCCAGGACCTGCAGGCCAGCGCCGCAATGTACCGGACGATCTTTGAAAACACGGGGACAGCTACTGTAATTATCGATGAGGACAAAACCATCTCTCTGGCAAACAATGAGTTTGAAATACTTTCCGGCTATTCGAAAGGAGAGGTCGAGCACAAGAAAAGCTGGACCGACTTCATCTCCCCGAAGGACCGTGAAAAGTGTGATTGGTATCACCACCTGCGAAGAGTTACACCCGAAACCATGCCGAAACAGTACGAGGTAGACCTTATAAACAGGGAGGGAAGTATTAGAAATACCCTGATCACTGTCGGCATCATTCCAGGAACGAAAAAGAGTGTGGCCTCTTTTTTGGATATCACCGAGCGCAAGCAGATGGAAAGAGAGATGGCCCGCCTCGACCGGCTGCATCTGGTGGGGGAAATGGCGGCAGGTATCGGTCACGAGATCAGGAACCCGATGACCGTAGTCAGGGGGTATCTGCAGCTCCTTCAGGAAAAAGAGGAACTTGCCTCTTACAAGAAAACTTTTAAAACAATGATAGGAGAACTTGACCGGGCAAATTCTATTATCACGGAATACCTATCTCTGGCAAAGAACAAGGCAGTGCATTTAAAAAAACAGAGCCTCAACAGTATTGTGGAAGCAATACTGCCTTTAATTCAGGTGAAGGCAATTAAAAATAATCAGTCGGTGACACTGGAGTTGAGTGATATCCCCGATCTCTTGCTTAATAGCAATGAAATCCGGCAGATCGTTCTCAATCTTGCCAATAACGGTCTGGAAGCGATGCACACCAATGGTACCTTGGCTATCAGGACCTATCTGGACGGCACAGAAGTGGTTCTGGCGGTGCAAAATGAGGGCCCGGAGATTCCCCCGGAGGTGCTGGAGAAGATCGGCACTCCGTTTTTCACCACTAAAGACAACGGGACAGGTCTAGGAATTGCGGTCTGTTACAGTATCGCTGCGAGGCACAATGCCTCGATCAGAATAGAAACAGGTTCTAGCGGAACAACCTTTTTTGTATGTTTTAAAAGTTAAGAAAATATCCACTTCCTGAAACGCATCAGATCCGATCAGGCTCGAGGACACCTGGCCGGTGATGGCGACCACCGGAATAGAATCCAGCTTGGCGTCAGCGATTGCCGTGATCATATCTCTATTGCTCTTTCCTATATGGTCGGACGGGCGATCAATGATCTGCTTCTCTTGCTAATACCCGAGACTCTCACCCACCAAAACCACAGTAAAATCAGTGCTCATCGGTCTCTTTTTAATCACCGAGTAGATTCGGCAGATCCGGCTCTTGCTATCGCAGTTCATACAGACCCCGGTGGTAGTGCAAGGGTTGGCCAGTCCCAATCGCTTGTTGTTCATCGGAGCAGCGTAGGTGCTGATCCGTTCGAAGGCAGCGTCAATGTCGTGGCAGATCTTATTGACTCCAGCCACTACGATCACCTTTTTCGGGCCGAAGCTCAGCGCCGCCACCCGGTTGCCGTTCCCGTCCACGTTGACCAGGCAACCATCGAGGGTGATGGCGTTGGCGCTGGAGAGGAAGAGGTCACAGACCAGCTCCCTTCTCCTGACATCCTGTTTTTCTTCCGGTGAGAGATCCGGTTGGCCGTGATCCAGGATATCGGCTCCTTTTTCCCGGGCTTGCTCAGGAATACCCAGCTGCTTGATTGTTGCCGATCCCCCAAGCCCGACGCTCATCCCCGGAGCTACAAAATCAAGGACGAATTTCACTGCCTCCTGCCGGTGGGGAAAATAGACCGCCTCAAAACCGTTCTTCTTCAAGGCTTCAACCACCCTGCCACCAATGGTGGCGTCGTGCCACTCCGCAATAGTCATTTTTCCGCCTCTTTTCCATTACAAGTTACATGCGATTTAAAAATCAAAGACAGCAAGAATCTTGCACCATACTAACGCCTTAAGATCGCTAAGAACAGGTTGTCTATGGCAAACACCCCTGGCTGCTTTTCCTGATATTATACAACTTTATGATCTAAACCAGCTTGATAATCGCTTGCTTAAACACCCGTATTACCTGAGAACGCGGCTTCGACTTTGACACCTGTCCCTAATCCGGCAAATGAGTTAGAATAATGAAGCACCACAACGATTCCGACCTGGCGGAGAAGCGGTAATTAACCAATGGGATAAGGATGGTGGAGCATTGCCAATGTTACAGGAAAGACGCTCGAATGAGGCAGGGAATCGCCGAAAAATCGAGTACAAATGGATCGTGCTGTCGGTAGTCACCCTGGGGGCGCTGCTGGCGGCGATCGATTCCAGCATCGTCATCCTGGCCCTGCCCAGTATCATGAAGGACCTGGCCACCAATATGGTCACCGCCATGTGGGTGCTCATGGGCTACATCCTCATGAACACGATCTTTCTGATCATCTTCGGGCGTCTGGCCGACCTGTTCGGCCGGGTGCGGATGTACAACCTGGGCTTTCTGGCTTTCACCGCGGGCTCGGTGCTCTGCGCCTTTGCCAGCACCGGTCCGGAGCTGGTGGCCTTTCGCCTGCTGCAGGGCATCGGCGGCGCCATGCTGATGGCTAACGGCATGGCCCTCATTACCGAGGTGTTTCCCCCGGATGAGCGGGGGCGGGCGATGGGGATCAATTCGATTACCTGGGCACTGGGCAACATCATCGGACCGGTGCTGGGAGGGCTGATCCTGAGTGTGGCCAGCTGGCGCCTGATCTTTCTGATCAACCTGCCGATAGGAGTGGCTGCCACTATCTGGGCGTATCTGGCACTGCATGAGATCGCCAAACCCGCCCTGCAAGAGAAAGTGGATCTGCCGGGCGTGATCCTCTTTTCCCTGTCCATAACAGCGCTGCTGGTGATCTTGACCCTGAATATGGAGTGGGGATGGTTGTCAGCGCCCATTCTCACGCTGATCGCCTTATGCCTGGTGACGGCAGCGGCCTTCTGGTTCTGGGAAAGGCGCACCCCCCATCCGGCAATCGATCCGGCGCTCTTTCAGAGCCGGGTTTTCAGCTTGAGCACCTTTGCAGCCGTGCTGCAGAGCCTGGCCATGTTCAGCATCATCTATCTGATGGTTTTTTACCTGCAGGGTGTCCGGGGAGAAACCCCGATCAGGGCCGCCATCCTGATCCTGCCGATGGCGATCGTGCAATCGGTGCTGAGCCCTCTGGGGGGCATCATTGCCGACCGGCACGGGGCGAGGCTGCCAGCCACAGCAGGCCTTCTGCTGCAAGGCGCAGCCGCCCTGATTCTATCCTACCTGCGGCCGGATTCCAGCTACGCCATCCTCTTTTTTGGACTGGCGATCATGGGCGTCGGGGGTTCCTTTTTCTGGTCCCCCAACACCAGGGCTGTGATGAGTTCCGCCCCCAGTCATCGCCTGGGAGTAGCTTCGGCCACGCTGGCCACCCTGCGCCAGTGCGGGATGGTGATGAGCTTTGCCATAGCTATGGCAGCGGCAGCGGCCAGCATGCCGTCAAATCTCATGACCAAAATATTTCTGGGAACGGCCGAAAAACTGAACGGCGTCATGGCCGCAGCCTTCAATCAGGGCTTGAGCCAGGCCCTGCGTGTTTCCACCTTCATCGTCATCTTGGCGGCAGTTTGTACCTGGCTGGCTGATGATCGATCGGAAGTCAACCGTACACTCCTATGATTGGAATGCCCGTAACCCATGTTCAATATGGCCATTGATAGATTGCTTGCCATCCTGATAGAACTAACAATCATTGGACGCCATTGAGCTTCCGGGCCACAAACTAAACCCCAGAGAAAGTCGACTCTCTCTGGGGTTGGCTCCAGGCTATTGCTGCCTGCCCTGTGATTAAAAACTAGGGTGCAGCTCGAAATGGAGGATATACATCTGTCAGCATCATCATATAGGCAACTACCCTCTGATACCAGCGCATATACCCTACAGTGAAGTTGAACATCCATCTGTGGAGCTTGCCTGTAAACAGGATCACAAACCAGCCAATGAATGATGCACACAGCAAAACCGTTGCAAAATGATTTTAAATGCCGTTATTTGTTATAGGAGGCTCAGGTAAATACCGAGGCGCCGGTACAGATCGGGCAAGAGAACCCGGTGCAACTCAGCGTCGGAGACTGGTTGGGTTGCCACCTGCAAATCCTGGTCGGACCCAGGGCTCATGACAGCCGATTGTTTCATGGCCTCGATGTTGGCCGCTGAAACGGCTACTGACCCTCGCTGTAAATAACCGCTCCCGATAATCCCTTGTCGCTGGAACTGGAGAAGCTGGCCATGACCGTGCGTTTATCCTTGCTGGCGCTGATCAGAAGACCGCTCGTCGATTGTGAAGTCGTTTCTATGGTCCAACCCGCGTTTTGCAGGTCGTTCTTGTACTTATCGAAGGCATCCGGGGCAGCGTTCTCGATTCCTACGGAAATACCCTTGCCGGTCGCGGTGTTGCTTTGTATAACGGAGGTTATTTTTCCATAAGAGAACTTGGGAACATCCGAAGGCATTGTAGAGGGCCATTCATACGTACTACCTGCCTGATACGTGCCCTGGTCAGTCTTGACTGTAACCCCCCCATTATTCTGGTTGACCTTGACCTGCCCTCCGGTAGCACTTTCGATCGCATTCTCCGAGGCCTTTTTCGCCAGCATGCTGCATCCCGCCATCGCCAGGGACAAGGCGATGACGAGCGCTACCAGACCATAGATTCCTCTCCGTCGCATCGTTTTTCCTCCCCATGTTAATATTTCTTGTAACCCTTGCTAATGTTATATCATTCTTATGAAAATATTGTGAAATATATTTTTGACCATCATCGATTATTGGTGCATGGTTTTCAACAAGTTTTTCGTTGTACACCGCTCGCCTTGGGTTGGCGCCAATCTACCGCATAGCACATGCTCCGCCGCCTCGTACACAACGTCCGGTTTCGGCCATGTGGTGCTAGCATTGTCTAGATAAATGAAATCCTCTGTCGGTTTTAAGCTCCTTCGCAAAAGTAGATTTTCTCCCTATCTCGTACTTGCATTTCAGTGCTGGTCGGCGCTTCGCCACCGAAGATGCTCACCATATGGTCCGGTCATGCCGCAGCGGCGCTGTAGCTGCCTCCAACCCTATTGCCAATTTTGGATCTCAATAATATTTCCTTCCGGGTCTCTCGCATAAACAAACGTCAAAATTCCAACACCGGCTATCTCCTGCACGACTATCTCTCCCCACTTACTGCCGCCATTTTTTATCAGTTTGTCATAGATGATCTGAACATTGTCAACTAAGAAGGCTATATGACCAAACCCGGGTTTGTTGATCGCAGGCAGGCCATCCTCTTCCGCCTGCTTGTTGTACTGGAAGATCTCTAAAGTCGGGCCATCCTGATAGCCCGGCAACCGGAGGTGCATGCCCCGTATATGCACATCTTTGATGTCTGTGGCCCGATCGATCCATGCTCCTTCCAGATCCCGTTCTGGCTCTACCGGCTGGCACTCAAAAACTTGAATATAAAACTGGGCAAGCTTTTGCCAATCCTTCGCAACAATGTTCGTATGGACAAACTTTAAACTCATAACTCATTCCTCCCAACACATTTTCTTACAAATGCTAATCGGATCTCATCCCAATTAATTCTATCAATAATTCTACATTATGGCGAAGTCCTTGTAAGCAGGTCCGTGGCAGATATTAGTTCAGGCAGAGAAAAGTGGTATACTGGGCATTACAGGAAACAGCAATGAAAGAATGCCCGCTTGAAAGAAGAGAACGAGTGAGGCCATGGAGCACCCGGTTTTCGATCTGTTTCACCCGCTGATCCGCAAGTGGTTTGCCGAACAGGTGGGCCTGCCCACCGATATTCAGGTGCAGGCCTGGCCGCGCGTTGCCAAGGGCGAGCACGTCCTGATCACCGCGCCCACGGGCAGCGGCAAAACCCTGGCCGCCTTTCTCTGGGCGCTGCAAAAGCTGATCACCGGGGATTGGCTGGGCGGCCGGGTACGGGTCCTGTACGTCTCGCCCCTGAAGGCGCTCAACAACGACGTGCAGCGCAACCTGTTAAAGCCCATCCGGGAGCTGCGGTCTTATTTTGAAGAGGCGGGCGAGATCTTTCCTCCGGTCCGGGTACTCACCCGCAGCGGGGACACTCTGCCCAACGAACGCCGGCAGATGCTGCGCCAGCCGCCCGAGATCCTGATCACCACGCCCGAGAGCCTCAACCTGCTGCTCAGTTCCAAAAACAACCGCCAGATTCTAAGCGGGGTGGAGACGGTGATTCTGGACGAGATCCATGCCGTCCTCGGCAGCAAACGGGGCACCCATCTGATCACGGCGGTGGACCGGCTGGTGCCTCTGGCGGGTGAATTCCAGCGGATCGCCCTGTCCGCCACGGTCCGGCCGCTGGAACCGGTGGCCCGATTTGTGGGCGGCCTGGTGGCCACCCGGGGCGGCGATGATGGCCGCTATCAGGAGCGGCCGGTGACCATCCTGCGGTCGACCGCTGAAAAACGCTATCACCTGACCGTTGAAGCGATCGAGCAGGAGAACGACGTGGTGGAGCAGGACGCTATCTGGCAGAGTCTCGCCGTTTCCCTGACGAAGGCGATCAGCGCCAACACCTCCACCCTGGTCTTTTGCAATAACCGCCGGACCGTCGAGAAATTGACCCGCCTGATCAACGATGCGGCGGGCGAACTGCTGGTCTACTCCCACCACGGCTCGCTGGCCAGGGAACTGCGCCTGGCGGTGGAGCACAAACTCAAATACGGCGAACTGAAAGGGATTGTGGCCACCAACTCCCTCGAGCTGGGCATCGATATCGGCGAACTGGATATGGTGCTGCTGGTGCAAACCCCGCCCTCGCTGACCGCCACCATTCAAAGAATCGGCCGGGCCGGCCACGGGGTGGGCCAGGTGAGCCGGGGAGTACTGTTCCCCATCTTCGAACGTGATTTTGTGGAAGCGGCGGTGGCCTCGCTCAACCTGCCCGCGTCCGAGATCGAGCCGGTTACCCCCATTGAAGCGCCCCTGGACGTGCTGGCGCAGGTGCTGCTGTCCATGACCGCCGCCGAGACCTGGGAGGTGGACGAGCTGTACGCCTTCATCAAGACCAGCTACCCCTACCGCCACCTGCCCCGCAAAAGCTACGACCTGCTGCTGGAGATGCTGGCCGGCCGCTACGCCGATACCCGTCTGCGCGAGCTCAAGCCCCGCATCATCTGGGACAAGCTGGACCATACGGTCCGGGCGCGTGACGGGGTGGCCCGCCTGGTCTATCAGGGAGGCGGCACCATCCCCGACCGGGGCTACTACGACCTCCGCCTGCTGGAGACCAAGATCAAGATCGGCGAGCTGGATGAGGAGTTTGTCTGGGAGCGGAGCGTGGGCGAAACCTTCATGCTGGGCAGCCGGGTCTGGCGGATCATGCGCGTCACGCACAATGATGTGGAAGTGGTGCCCGGCGATCAGACGATCAACATCATCCCATTCTGGCGGGCGGAAGAGCAAAACCGGGATTTCTTCTATGCCGAAAAAATAGGCCTCTTTTTGGAAGAGATGGACCAGAACCTGTCAACGGAATCCTTCGCCAATCAGCCGGCGATCAGAGAGACCTGGTCCGCAGAGGCGGTCGAACGGCTGATGGACTTTCTCAGGCGGCAAAAAGAAGCCACCGGCCAGCCCCTGCCCCACCGGCATCATATCTTAATCGAACACTGCGCCGACCCCCTGAACACGGCGGACAGCAAACAGGTGATCGTGCACACCCTGTGGGGCGGTAAAATCAACCGGCCTCTGGCGATGGCTCTGGCCGCCGCCTGGGAGCGCCAATTCGGCTATCCCCTGGAGACTTACGTCGGCAACAACAGCATCATGTTGATGCTGCCCCGCAGTTTTGCGCCGGTGGACCTCTTCTCTCTGGTCTCGCCCCATAACCTGGAGACTCTCTTGCGGAGTAAATTGGAAAGCTCCGGTTTTTTCGGGGCGCAATTTCGTGAGAACGCTGGACGCGCCCTGCTGCTGCCCAAGGCCAATTTTAAAAAGCGCATGCCCCTGTGGCTCAACCGCCTCCGGGCCAAGAAACTGATGGCGGCGGTCAGCCCGTACGCCGATTTTCCGATCATGCTGGAGACCTGGCGCGCCTGCCTCCAGGACGAATTCGATCTGGGAACGGCCAAACAGCTGCTGGAGGAGATCAACGACGGCCGGATCAGCATCAGCGAAACGGTTACCCACCAGCCATCTCCCTTTGCGTCCGACGTCATCTGGCGCCAGACCAACAAGTACATCATGTATGAGGACGACACCCCCCTGGCCGATAAGCAGTCGGGTCTGAGCCAGGAGCTGTTGAATGAGTTGGTCTCCTCGCCCCAGTTGCGGCCTGAACTACCGGAGGCCCTGGTCCGATCATTGGAGGGCAAGCTCCAGCGGACTGCCCCGGGATATGCGCCCACCGACGGGGATGAACTATTACTGTGGATCAAGGAACGCCTGTTCATTCCCGCTGATGAAGCGGCTTCCCTCTTTGCGGCCATGGAACGGGATCTCCAGTCAAATAAGCTTAATCACGGTACAACCCCGAAGAGATCAAGCGCGGCTTGGGGGGCAAGGTGGCCTGGCTGCACCTGCCGGGAGCGGAACAGCCGGGCTTATGCGCCCTGGAGATCCTGCCGCGGATCGCCGCCTGTTTAGGCATCAACTTTGACGACCTTACCCTGCGTCCCTTGCTTCCACAGGCAGGCGGTGAACTGGCGGCCGGCTTGAACAAGGCCGCCGCCCTCTTTGAGCAGGAAGCAGCAGAACCGGAGGCATTCGCGAGCGATGCCGCCTCCCTGGTAAGCCAGTGGATCTCCTACTACGGTCCCGTGCCGCGGGAGTTTACCCCCCAGTGCCTCGGCCTGCCAGCTGCAGTCTGGGCAACTGTGTTGGCCACCCCGCTGGAAGAGGAATGCATCGTGGTGGATGTGCTCACTCAGGGCGCCAGCGGAGAGAGTGTCTGCGACCGTGAAAATCTGGAGCGCCTGTTCACGATGGCCCGGCGCGCCCGCCAGCCGGAACTCCAGCCCTTGCCGGCGGCCGCCCTGCCCCTGTTTCTGGCGACCTACCAGGGGGTGGTGTCAAAAGGGGTGACCATGGATGATCTACAGGAGCGCCTGGAACGATTGCTCGGTCTGATCAGCCAGGCCCGTCTCTGGGAGGAGGCCATCCTGCCCGCCCGCATGGAGCCCTATTACACCGCCTGGATGGATAGCCTGATGCAAAACAGCGACCTGATCTGGTTTGGCCGCGGCCACAAGCGGGTGGGCTTCTGCTTTCGCCAAGACTTGGAGCTGTTCCCTCCCGGCGAAGAGCCTCAGGAAGAGGAGGCAGAGGCGTCGGAGCAGACGCTGTTTCCGGACCCCTGGAGCAAGTACGATTTCTTTGCGCTGATCCGGCAGACGGGTCTGCCGAGCGATGTTCTGACGCGCCGGTTGTGGCGGCACGTCTGGCAGGGCAGCATTACCAACGATAGTTTTGCCGTGCTACGCAGGGGCATCCTGACCAGATTCACACCGATCCAGACGGAGGACAGCCGGGTGGCCGGCCGCCGGGCGGGATACAGCCGCTGGTCCGCCTCGCGCCCCCTGCACGGCAACTGGTATGCCTTGCCGGCCGGCGAGGAGCGGGATCTGATCGAGCAGGAGGAACTGGTCAAAGAGCGGATCCGCCAACTCTGTGCCCGCTACGGAGTGCTGTTCCGCGAGCTGGTGCAGCAGGAATTGCCCGAGCTGCAGTGGCGGCGCATTTTTCGCACGCTGCGCCTGATGGAGCTTTCCGGGGAGATCTATGCCGGGCAGTTTTTTGAGGAAATAACCGGTTTGCAGTTTGCCTCCCGGGAGGCGATCCGCTCCCTGCGGCAGGGATTGAACGAGGACAGCATCTATTGGCTGAACGCTGCCGACCCGGCATCGCCCTGCGGGCTCAAGCTGCCCGGCATGGACGAGGACCTGCCCGCCCGCCTGCCCACCAATTTCGTGGTGTTTCACGGCGCCCGGCTGCAAGTGGTGGCCAGACGCAACGGCAAGCAACTGCTGATCAAAGCCGCACCCGACGATCCGGCCCTGCCGGCCTATCTTGCTTTTTGCAAAACCCTGCTAACGCGTGATTTTAATCCATTAAAAAGCGTGGTCGTGGAATCCATCAACGGCCGGCCGGCCACGGAAAGCCCCTACAAAAAAGCCTTACAAGGCATCGGCTTTACCGGCCAGTATAAAATCCTGACCTTGATCAGACGATATTGAGCGCCCGGCTTCCTCATTCAATATCGCCTGCGCCCAAGTCTGTTTTAAGTAAATTGTGTCATTTCTTGGTTAAACTTGTCACGCTGGCCGTAGAACAATCCGTGGCCACTGTCCTGAAATGCTACAAATTTGGCATTCTTGATGCCCCGTTTTTGTGCCTCAGCCAACGGGAAAAGATCTGACTCCGCCATTTATCGGCGCTGTAGATCATCCGATTGTCAGAAATGAAGCAGCGGGTGGTGTTCGTCTCAAGCTAGATATCGCGTACGCCTAATATTTGATATTGCAGAACTCCTGCAGGAGTCTTGACATCGACAACTGCGCCCACCTTCTGATCGAGAACTGCTTTGCCGACTGGAGATACGTTGGAGATCATATTGGCGCTCGGTTCGGCCTCTATTGTTCCCACAATTTTGTACTCTACCTCGTCACCAAGTTCCAAGTCTTTAAGCATGACCGTGGTTCCGATGCTGACCGTGTCGTCTATCGATGCGTTTTTAACGATGACATGGACGTTCCTCAGCATCTTGTCAACTGTCATAACGCGTCCTTCGATAAATGCCTGCTCATTTTTAGCGTCTTCGTATTCGGCATTATCGGAGATGTCCCCGAAACCGATAGCAATCTTAATTCGTTCAGACACCGCGGGGCGTTTGACGGTTTTCAAATTATGCAGTTCTTCTTCCAGTTTTTTAATTCCTTCCGCTGTCAACAGAGTTTTGTTTGCCGACATTGTACTTTTCCTCCTTCTTGTAATAACAATTAGTATTTGGTGCTTTGGCATTTAATGGCGCAGCAGGTATCTGCGAACAATAGTTCGCCTGACCCCTTTGAAAGGCGACAACCCGCACCAGGATGATTGCGCAGGCAAGCCCGTGAGAGAAAATAGCAATAAAAAAAGCGCATCCTGCGCCCCATTAGTGGCTATTCCAGTGTGCTGTCGGAATTGTTCACTTCCTCGGTCATAGTACAACTAATTCCCTGCCATGTCTACCTATAATTTTCTGCTATTTAAATATAGACTCTTCCTCGTTCTCATCAACCGGAATGCGCAGTAGGGTTAGCACTAGCCCCAGGCGATCAAACGCCAGCGATTCCTCGATGACAAACAAATCACGCGATGGCACCAGGCGCAGGCAAGCACCGACCGTTCGAGCAAATTGTTCATTGCTGCACGGTCTATTGGGTGCTTTAAAAATTCTAAAATTGAGTACAGTTAAAGTAGTTTTGCAGCACTCCCTTTTAAGTATTTTTTCTATTAGTCAAACGTATTAATTGTATACGTGCAGGTTGTGACACCGTCTGCAGCGGTAACTACTATTGTTAAAGGCGATACCATATCGACCCACGTCGGTGTGCCCTGCAGAAGATCCATAGCGGCTCCTCCGTTGGTGTATTTTATCGTAGCACTGTTATCAGCAGCAACTTCTATCTGCAGAATATCCATACTGCCACTAATTGTATAATGATGGCATTCCGGAGTAAAGCCGGTACCCGTGTAAGCACCATCGTTCTGCCGCAGAGGAGTGTCTCCTGTAAAGAAAAGGGCATGGAGAGAAGCATCGTGATAGACAGACGATGCAACACCTCCACCACCTCCACCTTGAGTCATCACTTGCACTTTTTGACTAGCACGCCCGAAACCGCCGCCATCGTCCCGGACTACTGCTTCGATGTCAAAAATACCAGATAAAATATAAGTGTGTTTTACACTGAAGGTCTTATCGGAATTTACACTTACCTTGCAGGGGGTAGAGTAGTCTCTAAAATCAATCCCGACGGTCCAGGTGTCGGCTCCGGGATCAGTTATCCTGCCGCTAACTGTACAGGAATTTCCCGTGTAAATATCTGCGATGGGTTCCAGCTGCACGGTGGGAGGCACGTTGGCCACTTTTACCTGGAAGCTGTTCTCACAGCTGTCGCCATCCACGTCAACAATCTTCATTTGGACCTTATATGTTCCATATTTACTATAAACGTGCTGTAACTGGATAATGCCAATTAACCCGCCCGTGAGAGAATCTATTTTCTGATCTACCATGCCTGATTGTGCACCCGAATTGGTGGACAGGGATACAGCACCTTCCCCTGCCCCATCACCGTAATCGACAGTGATGCTCTCTATCTTATCGCGCCTGCCTTGCACCGGGACGTCCCGCTCCAGTTTATCCCCTTCGTTAATGGAGATATCCGCCGCCGCTTCGATGGTAAACAAATAATCCTTTACTTTCACCGGGAAGGAAGCGCTGCCCGTTCCGCCATTCGAATCTTCCACCCTAACGGTGACGGTAAAACTGCCTGTTTTCAGGTAGACATGATTTAGGTCAAAGGCCTTATAGTTGAGAGTCAATGGCTGCTGGCCGCTGCCGTCCCCATAGTCCACAGTCGCCTGCCACGTCTCCAATCCGGGGTCTGCAAAGGAACCTGTTCTGGTGAAGGCAACTCCACGCAGCACTAGTGACGATCCACCAGCCTGAATGGAAGGAGCCACATTTTCTACTTTTATCTTGATATGCTTGGAAAATGATCCTCCATCTTTATCAACAACCTTCAGCACCAGATCGTATTCGGGCTTTAGATCATAAAAGGTATCCTGGAAAATAAAGGTTTTATCCTCCTTGACTATTGCTGGTGTCGGTCCCCACTCACTGCCGTAATCACCGGTAACAGCCCAGCTGTCGTGTCCAGGTTCTCCAGGGTCGATTATATTCCCTGTAATGGTTAGGAGGGCACCTTCTGGTGTCGTGATCTCATCATCTTGTATTCCCTGAACTGTCAAGACGGGAGCCACATTCTGCACGGTTACCTCCACGGTGCCTTTGACAAGGCCCAGGTCTTCGTATCTGAAGTTTACCTTAATCTTATATTGGCCATTATCAAGATATTTGTGTTCCAGGCTAAAAGAACCATCTGCATTCAGCTGTAATGGTTTTTCTCCCGTACCGTCACCATAGTCGGCAGTCCCGGTCCAGACCAGGTTGTTGGGGATAACAATTTTGCCCACTGCTTTATAAGTATCTCCTTCATTCAGAACCGTTCCGTCCTCCGGCAGGGTAAGTACGGGAAGATTATCCAGGTTGGCCCGGTTTACGGCAAGTGTATAGCGCATGGTTTCCGGTTCGATAAACCACTCAGCGCCTCGACGTGGGACAACCTCGACGGTGATGATATTCTTACCCGGATCAAGAGCCAGGGGGCCATCGCTTTCATCGTTGTAGACCGGGGCTCCGTTAACCATTACTTGAGCATAGGGGTCCGTCCTGGTGGGTGTCAGGCTGATGGATTTCACCGTATTATCTACGTTTAGAGTGTATTCGGCTTGATAATAGGCAAAAGCCGGATCAGGGGTCAGGAGTTGGCTGCCATTGGAGATGGCGAGACCGGCCAGGGTGGATTTTTCAGTACCTATACTGACCCAATTCCCTGAAACATTGCCCACGGCATCTACGGCTTCCACATAATAAGTATAGGTTGCACCAAATTCCAGCCCGCTGTCGATAAAGAAGTTGTCCTTGGTACTGCCCACCAGGTGCTCTTTTTCGCCCCAGAAGATATCGTTGGTGGAATAATTTGCTCCGGAAGCACTACGATATATGTTATACGCAGCAACCCCCACATTGTCAGTCGAAGGATCCCAGCGCAGGGCAATTTCCCGCTTCGGTCCCAGAATAACATTGCGGATACCTGATTCATCCGGGAAAGCATACTGCACGCTGTCCCCCTGCCGCAGGATATCGCCGGCCTGCAGTTCATCGGGCATGGTAGGCGGGGTCACGTCGGAAATGGATACTTTAACCGGGCCGCTAATTAGAGATGGAATACCATTCTCATCAACAGCCTGCACATAATATTCACACTGATCGTAAAGGGTAAGGCCGCTGTCGTTAAAACTCGTGGTGGTAGACCTACCTATTTCCGATGGTGTCACCTGCATGATACTGCTAATAACATTACTTGGCCCACCTCCTGGTGGGGTTGGAGGCGTGGTTAATGAATGATATGAAGTACTCCGGTATACTACATATTCCTTAATCCCAGGTGTGGCCTGCGGACACGTCCAGTTCAGCGTCAGTGTGCTCTGGGACTGGATTTTGATCCGCAAATTGCTTGGGGTTGGAGGCAGTCCTTGCATGGTTACCGAGTCGGTGCGGACAGTGTTGGATGCGGTGGAATTACCGGTCGAATAATTAGCCTTTACATAGTAGGCGTAAACAACGTCGTAGCTCAGTCCCTGATCTGTGAAGTTCAGGCCGGATGTCGAGCCTACTTTCTGCACCGTATTGTCAACAGTAAATACCGCGTTGGGAAAGAACCCGATCATCGCATCGACTTTTTGGCGGTAAATATCGTAAGTAGTTGGTGGTGTGTCCCCGGCCGGGGTGGACCATGCCAGCGAAGCTGTGGTGGGGGCGCGTCCGGTGACCAATAATTGGCCCGGAGCAGGCAAAGATATGGTGCCCAGAGTGATATACCAGTTGGAATACATCCATCCCCACTTTGGATCATCTATCAGCTTATAACGTACAATCACATCCCCGCTGTCCGGCTTAAGATAATTTGTTCCGAATGCTAAAGGTTTAAAACTTGTCCCGCCTGCATAGCCATATTCGTAGTCTTTAACAGGGAAAGAGCAGTATTTGGGATCTAGGTACACGGTATAATTTTTGGTATCCAACTGGAAATAAGGCTGCATGTCCTTTAAGGCCAGGGTTCCATAAATGTTTTCCCCTGGTAGATGCCCTGTTTTCGTGGCAAAATCGCTCCAATTATCTAAACTACCATTTAAATTAGCTCCATAATTAAATACAATGGAAAACCCGGTTTTCAAATTATTTTGATCAGGTTCATGACATTGGATACGCAAGCGGAAAGGCACGAACACACCGCTGGGGAGGCTTCCATTACCGGCAATTTGCAGGTCACAGGCAACATCGCTGCGCTGAGGATCAGCGCTAACAGAATACATGTAGTAATCGTTATTTTCTTTTTCGTAGTCGTCCATATGCAAATCATCGGGCAGTTTAATAAATCCATCCACTTCACACCAATTCCAGTTGTATTCCGATTTAAAATTGCTCCAGTACTGAGTATCCGGCTGCCAGTTTTTCATATCGAAGGTTAAATCAGACATGTGCCCTTGCCCCGTGCAATTGGAAGTGTCCCAACTTTGTAAGGCGGCGTCAGATTTATCTTTATCAACCGGACTATAAAGTAAATTATTAAATATTTCCCCGGCGTGTGCTGCCCCGGGCTCCTGGCCCGGAAAGTACCTTCGGCAGGAATACCACGTAACTGCAAAATTACCGGGCGTGCTTTCTGGAAGTGGAGTGTTGGTCAAATTAAAAGCCTGGGCCGTGCACGGTAAAATGCCAAACAGGAACGCCATCGTTGATAAAATAGAGACAATAAATAATTTGAACAATAACGTAGTTTTATAAAGCCTGTTCATTACACCGCCCCTCCGTTTCATACAAATTATCTCCTGGTATAATCGGAGATTATCTCTTCTATGTTCAGCGTCACCTGACAGGCTCCCTTATTCCATTCAAGATGAGTAGCAAATACATCCAGCTTTGTCCACACATCCCAGTCCTTTAAAGGACTAAAACGAAGCTGATTTAATAAATGCGTCATGGAGTATTCCATTTCACTGCCATTTTCGAATATGATACTTAAACTGTAATCCTGGTTGGGCGTTACCTTTTTTAAAAATGTGCACATAACAAAACCACCTAAAAAAAGAAATCCCCCTATGTAGTTTAGAGGATTTTGTTGATTAGCATCATCTGCCAAAAAGACGTATTTTTTTATGATAATATCTTCATTTCGACTGCTTTTTGCATAGCATTGCTTTTTTTGTTAACGTTTAGTTTATTATATATATTTTGTATGTGTGTCCGTATCGTACCCGTAGATAGAAACATTTTTTCGGCGATCTCATTGCGGCTGAACCCCCTGGCCAAAAATTGCAATACTTCAGTTTCCCTGAGGGAGAGGGGATTCTTATGGGCAGGCGGTCCGGCGAAAACCGGGGCATATGTGATACAAAGTTCAATCAGGTGGCGGACATAATCCATCTCCATAAAGTCTTCTTGGTTAATATCATTAAGCAGCGGCAGTAAATTTGCACTATTTTCCACGAAGGGCATTGCAATATTATCTGCCTGCCCAATGCTCAGAGCCTTTTTCAAATAATCTTTCGCCTTCCTGTGGTCACCCTGCTTGTAAACAGCGATGGAAAGATGAATATAGTTATGAATATATCCCAATTGATTATGAAAAACATCAAAATAAGGGGTAAAAGTCTCGCATAAAGCTTCGGCTTTCAGCCATTTTTCAGATAATATCAATGTTTTACCGTAGACAACATAAGAAAAGACCAAACCCTGAAATAAAAGTGAATTAACTGACATGTCTCCTTCCACAATCCATCTTGGTATTTTGTCAATTTCCCCGATACATGCATAAAAATAACCCATACAGAGATCATAGGTATCCAGAAGAATGGTCTCTATGTTGGAAGCCACCTCGTCGGCCAGACTGTTTAGCAATAAAAGCGATTCCGGGTATTTGCCTTGAATCAGATAAAGGCGGGCAAGAGTCAGCGTGGCACAGACCACCAATGAGTGCTGGTTTTTGGTTTTTGCCCTGTAAATTGCCTTATAGGCGCAACCCTCCACAACATTAAAATTCCCGGTTTCCAGTGCATATTCGGCCGAGCAGAGGTCGCCAGACCCCATACCATTGCCCCCTGATAATTGAGCATATTTCTCAAAATAAAGATCCGAGGTTTTTTTGTACGCCCCCGGCTCTTTATAATAGATAAATGTAAAATGAGGACTGCCGAATGAAAAGGGCCCCTGATAGCTGGAGATGACGGAAACACCTCCATTTAACAGCTTAAGGGCGGCTTCTATATAAGAGATCATCAGCTCGGCGTCATTAAAGGCGAGAAACATTTTAATCAAATAGATTCCTGCCTGAACTTCCATGTCATACTCAGAGCAAAACACTTTTTCGGGCAAGTCTCTTTCAAATTGTTTCAAAAACGCTGAGCCTCTTTTTCTATCGCCTGTAATTACGAAAAAGAGAATGAATTTTAAGTAAGCGATAGGATGGCTGTCTTTCTGCTGCTGCGGGATTAAATCAAAACAGCGGAGAAGCGCCGGCCTGTCGTTTGCACTGATATATAATGCGGGCTTCTCCAATGCTTCCAGCAAAATATCATATGCTTCTCCCTGAATCAGGTAACGAAACGCCTGAGTATAATCTTGCTTATCAAGATACCACTTTCCGGCCCGCTTGCTGATTTCTTTTATATTCAAGCCACGGCGCAGGGCTTCTTTATGCAAAAATCTGGCAAACACGCTGTGTATCGTGTAGAAGCCTGAGGGTTTATCCCACTCTATAAAAGCATTTTCCCTGCATAAATTTATTATAATTGCCTCTATTCCTTTTATTCCCGTAGCCTGATCAGCCAAATCCACCGTAAAAGCGCTAAGGGGCACCAAAGCGCAAAGAGCGGTTTTTGTTCCTTCATCATATGACTCGTAGATAACTGTTTTTAAAAGTTCCTCTACAGCAGTTATATTTTTTAGGGGTATTCCGCCCTTCAGTCCCCTGTAAATGAGATATAATGCGGATACCCAGCCTCCTGCAATATTTTGTATATTGGAGATGTCCGCCTTTTTCAGTGGGAAATCCATAAGAGAGAAATAACGTAGTACATCCTCATCAGAAAAGCGAAAAAGGTCGATATCTATTTGAACCGCCAAATTCTTCACGATTAGTTCTGTCAGGTTTATTTTAGGCAAGTGGCGGCTGACAATTACCAGATGAAAATTAGGTATTTCACTTTTGGTGATGGCTTCCATAAGCAGATTGAGCGGGTCGTTTTCTGCATAATGATAATCATCCAGCACCAAGCAAAAATCTTCCCCGGATGGCATAGCCAAAAGCGTCTCTACCACACGGGCTGTCTTAATACGGTCCGCGGGAAAACCCAATCCCTGCAAATCAGTCTTTAAATTTTTGAAGTCATCAGGTATTTGCCGGACCAGTTGATCCCATAAATATCCACAGTTGGTAGAGGCCTCGCCAAGACACAACCAATTAAACCTGGCACCACTTTTTCGGAAAAATTCGCGGACTGCAGTAGTCTTGCCATAGCCCATAGGCGCAGCTACAATAGTAAGCGGGTAGTTTAGTATATTTTGCAGCGCTTCATTTATGTTGTTCCGCTGCAGTATTCTGTTTTTTTTAGCCACGCATATTCCCCCCCGAACTCTTCTCTATATGTAATAAAAAATAATCACCTTAAAGCCCTGCTCAAAAGCAGGGCTTTTCTGCCGGTATTAGTTCTCGTGCTTATTTTCCTCCAGGAAACTCCTCCTTAATTGACCGCAGGCGGCGTCGATATCTGCTCCCATCTCTTTCCGTATGCTGGTTTCTATGCCCGACCTCATCAGTGTGTTATAGAACATGGCCACAACGCTTTTTGAGGATTTTTCAAAGCCACTTTCCCGCACTTCATTGATAGGAATCAGATTTACATGACAGAGCAAGCCCTTCAGGAGATTGCTCAGCTGTTCCGCATTTCGCATGCTATCGTTGACGCCTTTGATAATGGCGTATTCAAAAGTCACTCTTCTTTTTGTTTTTTCAATGTAATAACTGCAGGCGTCCAATATTTCAGCTATAGAAAATCTTTTTGCCACCGGCATAAGCGTCTTGCGTAAATCATCATCGGGCGCATGCAAGGAAACGGCCAGTGTTATCTGCAGGTTCATGCCGGCAAGCATTCTCATTTTGGGGACTATCCCGCAGGTAGACAGGGTGATGTGCCTTTGCCCTATATTGAAGCTGTAATCCGAGTTTATGATTCTTATGAACTCCAACACATTATCATAGTTGTCTAAAGGCTCTCCGCTTCCCATCAAAACCACGCTGGATATAGGCTTTGAGATGGCCTTTCGCACACCAATCATCTGGCCGATCATCCCGCCATGGCTCAGATTTCCGGCAAGGCCACCAACGGCGGAGGCGCAAAACTTGCACCCCATCCGGCAGCCAACCTGCGTGGAAATACAGATCGAATTTCCGTAATCGTGCTCCATTAAAACCGACTCGATCATGGCGCCATCGCGATATTTCAGCAAAAACTTATGGGCATCCCCCTGCTTGGAGTGATTCGTCCTGACAATCTCAGGTATCTCAATATAGAAATGCTCCTCGAGCTTTTGCCGGGTGCTTTTAGGCACGTTGCCCATAGCTCCAAAGCTCCCGGTTCCTTTATAAATCCATTGCAGCACCTGCATAGCCCGGAATTCGCTCTCACTATGCTGTTTCATCCAGTTCTTCAATGCACAGAGATCGTAATCCAAGATATTTTCCGTATTTTCACACCCCCGAGAGCGCCATGCCCTTTGAATGTAGCGTTCAACAACAACTCCATCCTGAGCAGGCGGCCTTTTCGCATCTAGCGGAATAGGATAAGTCATGATTGGCTCATGAGCTTTGGAATTTCGCCAAAAT
>Ga0187886_1001366_pt1 | contig 22496 bp, 20 predicted proteins | sample June2016WEW_20_1_FD_133001 | JGI IMG/M metagenome (GOLD analysis project Ga0187886, IMG submission 133001) | Peatland microbial communities from SPRUCE experiment site at the Marcell Experimental Forest, Minnesota, USA - June2016WEW_20_150 | ecosystem: Environmental > Terrestrial > Soil >... | reverse complement strand
GGGTGCCCGCGGCGAGTTCAGCGCTCATTTTGTGCGCCCAGGCCTCGAGCCGCTGGTAGCGCTTCCTCCCCCACCCGATGCCGGCCTCGCGCAGGAGTTCGGCAGCGGCCAGCGGCGGCAGATCGTGGTCTCCCCGGTCAGGCCGCAGGCTGATGTTCCCCTCGATCAGCAGCTGCCTGATCACGCCGGTGGCAAAATCGCTCCGGATCCACTCGACGATCCCCTTCAAGGCCTGGCCCGGCCGGGTCAGGGAGGCGGGCAGGCCATCCGCCGCGCTGATCTTGAAACCGTGCTTCCTGGCCAGGGCATGGAAGATCTGCACATACTCCGGGCCGGTGTAGGCCACGGTCACGGTGTCCAGCGGAATCTTCATGGCGATGACTCGCCGCAGCACCTCTCGGGCCTCATTGGTCACACCGTAGGCGTGGAAGAGGGCGATATCGCCCCGCTGCCAGGTAAACCGATCAGCCCTGTCCGGAAAGGTGGCGGGCTGTATCTGCTGGTTGAACATGGGAGCTGTTGCGCCGGCTGGACCATCGTCATCCATGCAGTCGACCAGCCTGGCCGGCCAGAGTTCGGCCGGGGTTCCGGGCGGCGGCGACAGGCCGGGGACCGGTTCGGATTGCAGGAGGAAGAGCCGCTCCGGAGGGATCCTTCTTTCGATGAATGCCACTTCCAGGGGCGTCAGCTGGCTCAACGACGGCAGGATGTAGACCGCCTGGCCGGGATCGGCGGGCTGCTCCATGGCCAGCGCCAGCAGGCCCGGCGGGTCGAGGTAGCTTCCCTCCAGCAGGTAGCGCTCGTAGGCGCACAGCAGTTCCTTGATATCCCGGCCCTTCGCCGGGGACACGAAACTGCCGGGGTCGATGGCCGCCCCGGTGACGCCATACGATCGCAGTTCCGCAACGGCGGCGGCGATGGCGCTGATCAGTCCCGCGGAAGCGCCCTTGCGCGAGAAGTAGGCCAGGGCGCCACCCTCATCGAGTTGCCGGTAGACGTTCTCGAAGGCAGTGGCCGCCTGGCCGGAGGAGAGCGGCACGAGGCCGCTCCGGGCAATATAGCCGTCCGCGGCCCTGCCCGCCAGACCCGCCACGGTCTCGGCGCACAGGTTCACACAACCGCCCGCCGATCTCGCCAGGCTCTCGCGCAACTCGTTTCCCGCCTGGTAGGCAGGAACGATCAGGACCTTCCGCTGAAACGGGTACCTCTTGCAGATGACTTCCAACGATCTGATCAGACGGTTCAGCCCAGCACGCCCCTCCCGGAAACAGTTGACCGGCAACGCCCCATGAAGGCGGCGGTGATCATTGATATAGCGACAGCGCTTCCCCGTCAGGCGTCTTTTCGACGACAGTGACGAGGGTGTTCACCATGGCCTCCGGGTGGTCGCCGGTTCTGGGAAAAGAAATCTATTTCAACTCCCTTTACCCAATAGAGGAATAATGTCGCATTTTGTATAAGTAATTCCAGGTTAACCCGATAGATCCTCTAAAAAAAGTATGATCAATTACCGTATGTGTCCTTAACTAACCCATTTACATTTTCACTTATTTACCTCAAATATGGCGTGCTGCTCATCACAATAGATTACATTTGCATTGCCCAGCAGGTCTGGATTTTGAAACTTATTTCCTATTACCGTCATGGACTTGGGGGAATTAACTTCATCCGTAATTTTACGCCTGGTCCTGACATTCATCTCTGTAGGCCACTCACAGCGAAGCCATCTCAAATCAAATTCATTGTCTACCCATACTACTAACGCCTTTGACGTTGTATTGGTTTTTAATACATCTCCCTCGTAAATATCCTTTTCCTCTTTGTCCTGATAGCCTGAGCAAGGCATGAACTGAAGATCTGGGGTTGACTTCGCTACCAGCTCACTTCTTGCTTTAAACCCAGGCTGTTCATCGTAATACAGCATCTTTTTATTAGTGGAATCCCAAACCCTATATTTGCTGAACATATAATCACCTTCCAGGACTGTTTTTTCTTGCCGATCCTTAAAGCCTGCTTTTTCTCTTTGTAGCGTTTCGCCTAAATGTTAGGCTTTACTCCCATTGTGACTGTCCACGGGCCTTGGCATTAAATTAATCAATACAGCCTTGGTAAAACGGCCTGCAAGGGAGACTATCTCCTCGCTTTTTGCAAGGCTGGCCACCCATTCCTGGGGAACGCCTGATTCCAGGTAGAGGATCCCCGCCAGCCCTCCTGTAACCGCTCCGGTGGTGTCCGTGTCGGCGCCCAGGTTCACCGCCCTCAGCACTGTCTCCTCGGCGGATAATAACCATCGTAGAACCACTCAAAGGCCTGGAGAAAAACCAGTGGCAGGATCTCCTGGTCATTATTGAGGCGCCGGATCTCTTTCTAGACGTGCATCATATCCTGGGTTTCCCGGCGCTGCCGCTGCAGCTGCGGGTTTTTGGAGTCGATGTAATAGGCCAGGTCGATGAACATTTCGGCAGCGCGGAAGAAGCCCGCCTCAAACCAGGCGTCATGTTCATCTGTTAATGAGGCCACGATCATCAGCCGGTCCTCTTCGTCGGTGATCGATTTCAAGAACTTCCGAATCCGCGCCTGGACGCGCGACCAATCGCTCCATCTCTCCAGATCTATCAGGGTGTTGATATAGAGAATGAAAAGAGAGATCTGCTCCGGGGCCTGCTCCTCTTCCGGCGCCGGCAGCATGGACTGGACCAGGGTCCATAATTCCCGGTCACGGCCAGTGTTCGCTCCATGATGAACACCAGCACCGAGAAGATGATGTTATCGAGCTGCCCCGGCTCGAGTAGCCGCTCCAGGTCCATGTTGCGGTTGCCGCGGTTGACGATGGAATCGATGGCGGCCACGATCTGCATTCTCTTTTCGAAGCCCTCGAGAAACTCCGGCTGACGCCTGTCCATGGCACGCTCTCCCCGCTGCAGTCTCGGTTTATGCTCTCTCTTTGCCAGTTCAGCCCGGCTGCCTGCTGTTGGATCTTGACACGCCCGCACAGCCATTGCTACAGTCCACAAGTCGATATAGCTGATTTCAAGCACCCATGCTTACAGGGCGCTGATCTGATTAATCCGGCCACTGGAGCATTCTTCTGGTTACGAAAATATCCGCTTCGCTTATCAGCAACGAATCGGATAGGTTGGTGCTGCAACATATTAATCGATGACGGCATAATCTTACAGCGGTCAGCTGAGCAGCCGCTAGCTTTTGAGAGAGTCTCTTGCTGCATTATAGATCTCATCTACGCTCATATTTTCGAATACTTTCTCCTGTATTTTTAGATAATCCCTGCCTTGCTCCATCTGGCTCATAAACCTGAGCAGGCCCTTATAACCTAAGGCTTTCCTAAGCGCCCCGATACCCTTTTCAATAATCTCCTGGTCGGTCATTTCCTGATTTTTATCGGTGCTCATCTTGCATCTCCTCCCTGATAAAATCAACAGGATTCATGCTAATAATACGTAAGATCACACCAGTTGGCCATCAGAAGCGGACAAATCCCATAATTCGTTTTCAGTATAACATAGCCTAGAGAATACTGGAATTTAATATAATACCAGGATAAATACTGCCTGCCCCGGCTCTAGCTCAGGATGCCGGATACCACCTGGTAATTGACGATCTCTTGCGGGATGTAGCGGCCCTGGGTTAAAATCTCAGTCAGGCGATCAGGGCCGCAGAGTCCCAGCATGGAAGCAAATTCTGCCACCGGGGCTAAAATTCCTCTTTTATCGAGTGATTTCGGCAGCGCCAGGCCTTCAGCCAGCCTGAGCATGAGGATGTAGAGGGCGGCAAACGGCCGGATCTCCAGGCCCGGGTTGGCCTCCCGGGCGCGGAAGAAGAGGCGGATCCCTTCATGGTCGAGGTCGCCGAAGTAGAGGAAACAGATGGTCCGGCTATAAAGCATACCGGTGCTGTTCAGTGGTTTGGAGCAGCTTTGTAGGGAAGTGCCCGTAGTTCCACTTCACCGGCCAAAGATTCGTATTCCGGGTCCTTATGGACGAGAATGGCATTGTAACTCTTGGCGTATGCTGCAATGACAGCGTCTGCGAAGGAGATCCGGTGGAAAGCCTTGAAGTGCGCTGCCGTTCGTAAGGTTGCTTCATCCACGTCCCAGACAATTTCAACAGGTAACCTCTTGATCATGGCCCACCGGCGGTCAGCCTCCTGTTGACCGCTTTCACGCAGTGATATATAGTAGATCTCCATGAGAACAATATATGGGATGAAGGACTTCTCTTGACGAAGGATCTCCTCAACAGCATCGTGGCCTTCCTCTTCCTCCATTAAAGCTAGCAATGCCGAGGAGTCCAGAATGTACTGATCAGCCATCTCGCAAGGCGTCCTCTCTTCGTTCTTCCAGTAGTTTCCGGCCAAGCCCGCTTCCTTTGGCAGATCCCTTCAGGGCGGAAATAGGATCGCCCCGAAGAGGGATTACTTTTATGCTTTGGCCATCGTCTATCCACTCCAAAGAATCACCCTGCCGGATGCCGAATTTTTCCCGTACCCTAGCTGGAATAGCAGTCTGCCCTCTTTTTGTGACCGTCGTTCGCATCATTATCACCCCCATTTGATCATATCACACGTTATATACCTGTGCAACATGCTATTTGATCATATTGACATGCCGGATTACTGTGCCACGGAAACTTACGCCATCCATAGGAATCAATTGCCGGATCATGGCTGGAGATGCCCTCATCACCGGTGGCCCTGGCAGTGATCTCTACGGAGTTTCCCGCACCAGACCCAGGACCTGTTCCTTATATCCTTCACCGGCCAGCAGTTCCATAATCTTAGATTGCGAGAGGCGCCATTCCCTGCTAAACATCTTCTAATAGATGAAGCTTGGTATAAATTAAAGTCGCAGTCAGCCAGCGTTTGGAGTTAAAATAAAGGCGGTGCATCACGCTGTCATTTGCAAGCCGGCAGGCCTGAACCAGAGGGCTATCAAAGCTGAATAAATAATTCGAGGAAAGCGGGGATCGTTCATGGAGAGTATCGCCTGGGTCAATGGCGTGATCACGAGCCTGGCGGATGCCAGGGTCTCCTTTTTAGATCGTGGATATCTGTTTGGGGACGGCGTCTATGAGGCGATGAAGGTGGTGGACGGCCGCATCTTTGCCCTGCCCAATCATCTGGATCGCCTGGAGCGAAGCATGGAAGCGATCAGAATCAGGCCTGACTGGGCTCGCGCCGAACTGGAGCGCACCATCCAGGAGCTTGTTGCCAGGTCGGGGCTCTCCGCTGCCCTGATCTACATGCAGGTGACCAGGGGCGTCGCCCCGAGGCAGCATGCCTTCTCCCCCGATCTGACCCCGACGCTGGCGATCTTCGTATCTGATCCGCATCCCGTGGCGCCGGAGACCCGGGAGAAGGGGGTCAAGGCGATCACCGTGGCGGATGAACGCTGGGCGCATCCGCACATCAAGACCCTGAATCTCCTGCCGAATGTGCTGGCGCGCCAGGAAGCGGCAGAACAGGGCGCCTACGAGGCGATCTTCATCCGTGACGGGAGACTGGTCACCGAGTGTTCGAGCAGCAATGTCTTTGCCGTCATCGACGATCTGATCGTCACCCCGCCGACAGACGGGCGCATCCTGCCGGGCGTCACCCGCGACCTGCTGCTGACCGCCGCCCGGGAGGCCAACTATCCGGTCAGGGAGGACTACATCACCCTGGAGGAGCTGCGAGGCGCCGGGGAGATCTTCATCACCAGCACGGGGGTGGAGGCACTGGGGGTAGTCGACCTGGACGGCCAACCGGTCGGGGACGGAGCGCCGGGGCGCATCACCGGAGAACTGTACCGGCTTTTTGTCTCCCGGTGGTTCGTCTAAATCACCTGCCTCACAGGCTCCGCTCCATCTCCTCCAGCAGTTGCCCGAAGCGCTCCAGGGCCTGGTTGACCGGATCGGGGCGGGACATCTCCACCCCGGCCAGCCTGAGCAGGTTCAAAGAGTAGTCGGAGCTGCCCCGGCTGAGAAAGTCCAGGTAGCGGTCGAGAGCCGGCCGGCCGTGCTGCAGAATGCCACGGGCCAGGGCGACGGCGGCCGAGAGCCCGGTGGCGTATTTGTAGACGTAGAAGGCGTTGTAGAAATGGGGAATGCGCGCCCACTCCAGGTCGATCTCCTGGTCCACTGTCATGGCGGAGCCGTGATAATCCAGGTTCAACTGGCGGTATGTCTGTTGCAGATAGCTGTTGGTCAGGGCCTCGCCGGATTCGGCTTTGGCGTGGATGATCTGCTCGAATTCGGCGAACATGGTCTGCCTGAAGATGGTGCCCCGGAACAGTTCCAGGTAGTGGTTGAGCAGGTAGAGCCGGCGCTCCCGGTCGCTGACGGTGTGCAACAGGTGCTCCATCAGCAGCGTCTCATTGGTCGTCGAGGCCACCTCGGCGGTGAAGATGGTGGGCATGGCGTAGATGAAGGGCTGTCGGTGGTCGGAATAGTAGAAGTGCATGGCATGCCCCATTTCGTGGGCCAGGGTGAAGGCGTTGTCGATGTTCTGGTGGTAGTTCAGCAGCACGTAGGGGTGCACGTGATAGACTCCCTCGCAGTAGGCGCCCCCGGCCTTGCCCGGCCGCTCCGGCACGTCCACCCAGCCTGCCTGCAGCCCCCGCGACAGCGCCTCCACATAGGCCGCCCCCAGGGGAGCGAGCCCCTCCTGCACCATCTCCACCGCTTCCGGGTAGTTGACCGGCCATTTCACATCCGGCACCAGGGGGGCGTAGAGGTCATACATGTGCAGCGACTCCACCTTGAGCGCCCGCCGGCGCAGTTCCACGTACCGGTGCAGCAGATCCAGGCGGGAGCGGACCGCCCCGATCAGGTTGCTGTAGACAGCTTCGGTGACGTTCTCCTCGTGGAGGGCGGCCTCCAGGGCAGACCGGTGATGGTGCACCCGGGCCAGGTAGAGGTCGCGCTTCACCCCGGCGGTCAGGGTGGCCGCCAGGGTGTTGGAGAGCTTGCGGTAGGAGCCGTAGAGGGAGGCGAAGGTCTCCTGGCGCACCAGGCGGTCGCCGCTCTGCATCAACACGGAGTAGTTGCCCCGGGTGACCGGCTGCTCCTGGCCGTCCTCGCCCCTGATCGGGTCGAAGGTGAGGTCGGCGTTGTCGATCATCTTGAAGATCTGGTTGGGGGCCTGGATCACCTCTCCCGCCCTGGCGACGATCTCCTCCTCCGCCGGCGATAGGGTGTGGGGCCGGTAGCGCAGCAGGTCATCGATCTCGAAGCGGTAGACCGCCAGACCGGGTTCGCTGTTCAGGAAGGAAACGATGGTCGCTTCCGGCAGCGCCAGGAGTTCCGGCGCCATGAAGGAGATGGCGGCCGCTGCCTCCGTCTCCAGGGACATGGCCCGGTCGCGCAGCCCCTGGGCAACCGGGCCGGTGGTATCCTGATCGAATTTCATGCTGGCATAGTTGTAGATCCTGGCGCCAGTCTCCCGCAGCCGGTCCCTGGCCTGCAGGGCCTCCAGCAGCGTCGCCCCTCCGTCTCCCAGGCGTCCACGGTAACGTTCAAAGGCGGCCAGTTGCTGCTGGGCTCCGGTAAAATCCCGCTCCCAGTGCTCCTGGTCCGGATAGATCTCCTCCAGATGCCACCTGATATCATCCACTGCATTTTCCTCCTGAACCGCGCTAGAACCGCGATAGGGACGGTTCTCTGTCGCACTTATAGGCTGCCCCAGGGCAAGGAACTAGAAGCTCTCATTCTCCGCCCGCCACATCGGGTCGACGACGGAAATGAAGGACAGGTCACCGCTGCCGGTATTCTCGATCTGCTGGAGCGCTCCCGGCGGCACGTAGACGGCCTGCCCCAGGGTCACTTCGGCGGTCTCGCCATCAACGCGCAGCAGGCCCTCCCCCTCCAGAATATAATACACCTCGCAGGAGCCGGATATGCGGTGTGGCCGGGTGGCCTGGCCGGGTGGCACCACGCCTTGGGCGATGCTGCATCCCATCTGCAGCCTGCTATCCCGGGCCGGATGCAACAGCTCACACATGGTGCTGCCATCCGGGGCCATGAAATAGGCACCTTTCTCAATGTCCTTGATGATCATTTTCCATCGACCTCCCTCAGTTGCCATTCCCCTTTAATGTAATGTAACTCAGGATGCCTCTCCTGTAAAGGACTTGACCGGTTTTAGCCGATTATAGGGAATTTTAGTCTAAAAAAGCCTGTGGAAGACCTATTTTTTACAAAGATTTTACATCTAAAGAGGAATGATTGGGCCTTGGTCGAATAAGTTAATAATTTATAAATCTTTCTTGTATATAAATAAACTGGAACGGAGGTGGCTTAATATGTTTTGCCGTAATTGCGGCAAAGAAGTCCCTGAACTGGCCGTGGTCTGTATCGGTTGCGGCTGCCCTCCCCAGGCCGGCAGCAAGTACTGTCAAAACTGCGCCGCTGAAACCAGCGCTCCACAAGAAATATGTATAAAGTGTGGGGTAAAGCTGGCAAAGGCCCAACCAGAGGGCGCCAAATCAAAAATTGCGGCGGGGCTTTTAGGGATTTTTCTGGGATCGATTGGTGTTCACCGTTTTTATCTCGGGTACGTCGGGATAGGTATTGCACAGATTATTGTGACCCTGGTCACCTTCGGCATTGGTGGCATCTGGGGCTTTATTGAAGGCATTCTGATTTTAACCGGTACGATTAATAAAGATGCCAAGGGACAGCCGTTAGCCAATTGAGACCATAATTTATTTACATTTATCCGCTCAAGTTTCCATCGTAGCTGCAGATATGAAATTTGAAGGGTTAAGCCGCGATTACAAGGGAGTATATCCGGAGAAAGAGGGAGTTTGCCACGATCAACCTGACTCCGCTTCAGACCACCACCATCAGCAGGTACCTGGTCACCTCGAACCTGTTGAAAAGCAACTTCGGCACCTCCAACGACCAGTTGCAGAGTGTCTTATCCAATCTGATGAACCAGACCACTGCGGCTGACTCGGCAGAGATCAGCAAAGCGGCCAGCGCGGCCGGTGATAGCAGCAGCACTGATGATAGCACCGGCGACAGCAGCGCCAGCACTGGCAGCAGTTCGGCTACGGGCCGCACGGCCAGCAGTTCAACTACTGACAGCACCGCCAGCACCAGCAGCAGCGGTTTGAACAGCATTATAGACGGCAGCACCGGAACATCGGCATCATTGGTATCCTCACTCCTGGGCTCATTGATCGATACCTACGCCTGACCCACCCTTGTCGAGTCATACCTGACAGCATAATCGAGGCGCCATCCGCATGCGATGGCGCCTTTCGATCTGCTGAACCAATTGTTTCCGGGGCAGGCAAACCTATTTCAACCCGGCCTTTTCCTTCATCATCGCCCGCACCTTCAAGGGCAGGCCGAACAGGTTGATGAAGCCCTGGGCGTCCTTGTGGTTGTATAGTTCGAAGTGGCCGAAGGTGGCGAAGCCTTCATGATACAGGGAATAGGGAGAGGTGGCCCCGGCCGGGGTGCAGTTCCCTTTGAACAGCTTCAGGCGCACGGTGCCGGTGACCGTCTTCTGGGTCTCGTCGACGAAGGCGGACAGGGCCTCCCGCAGCGGGGAGAACCACAGGCCGTCGTAGACCAGCTCGGCGAAGCGCAGGGCGACGACTTCCTTGAAGTGCAGGGTGTTGCGGTCGAGGGTCAGGTATTCCAGTTCCCGGTGGGCGTAGTAGAGCACGGCGCCGCCGGGGTTCTCGTAGACGCCCCGGGACTTCATGCCCACCAGGCGGTTTTCCACCATGTCGACGATCCCCACCCCGTTGGCGCCGGCGATCCGGTTCAACTCTGTTAAAAGGGTGACCCCATCGGTCTGCTTGCCGTTGAGCGAGCAGGGCACGCCCTGCTCGAAGCCGATCTCCACGTAGGTCGGCTTGTCCGGGGCCTGCTCCGGCCAGGTGGTCAGCAGCAGCACGTCATCCGGCGGTTCCTTGGCCGGATCCTCCAGGTCGGCGCCCTCGTGGCTCAGGTGCCAGATGTTGCGGTCACAGCTATACGGACGGTCCTTGGACACCGGCACCTCGATCCCCCGGGCGATGGCGTAGTTGATGGCATCCTCCCGGGACCTGATGTCCCAGATGCGCCAGGGGGCGATCACCTTGAGGTTGGGGTTCAGGGCCTGCACGGAGACGTCGAAGCGCACCTGGTCGTTCCCCTTGCCGGTCGCCCCGTGGGCCACGGCGTCGGCGCCCTCGGCCTCGGCGATCTCCACCAGGTACTTGGCGATCAGCGGGCGGGCGAAGGATGTCCCCAGCAGGTACTTGCCCTCGTAGACGGCTCCCGCCTTGAGGGTGGGGAAGATGTATTCCTCCACGAACTCCTTCTGTAAATCCTTGATGTAGATCTTGCTGGCCCCCGCTTTCTTCGAGCGCTCCTCCAGGCCGTCCAGTTCCTCGCCCTGCCCCAGGTCGGCGGCAAAGCAGATCACCTCACAGCCGTAGTTGTCCTTGAACCAGGGGATGGCCACCGAGGTATCGAGACCGCCGGAATAGGCCAGCACGACTTTTTTGATTTCCACGATAACTCCTCCTAAAATTTTTAAGTAGTTTCGCTGTGATGACACCAGGCCTAAACGGGCGTCCAGAGATCCCTCAACGGATCGTGCCGGGCCAGCCGGTCAGGCTTGGACAGCAACGGGCTCGGTAAATATAGCCCCGGGCTTGCTCAGTGAGATTACCAGCGCTGCCGCCAGCAGCACCGCGCACATGATCCCCACCCCCAGCGGCTCGATGCCGTTGATGGCCATGGCGCCGTTCAGGTTGAACAGCCAGTGCACGATGATCAGCAGCGGGAGGCTGCCGCCGGTGGCGTTGTATACTGCCGTCATCAAGATAGTGCCGCAGAGGATGTAGATAAAATATAGCGGAAACGTATTGATGCTCTGCGGGCTGCCGGAAAACAGGAACGCCGGGATGTGCCAGGCGCCCCAGATGCAGCCCAGGATCAGGCTGGCCGCCAGCGGACTGTAGCGCCGCTGCAGCAGCGGCAGGGCCAGGCCCCGCCAGCCCAGCTCCTCGCCCAGGGGGCCGGTGGTGGTGACCAGGGTCAACAGCGCCAGGGGCACCGACAGGGCCGGGGAATAGCTAATCGCCGGCACGTAGCCGCCGGTCAGGGTAGTCACCAGCCGCACGAACAGGTCCAGGCCCACGAACAGGGCGGTCAGCCCCACGTACCACCAGATGCCCACGTTCCAACGCAGCAGCCGGGCCAGGAAGGAACCCAGGCCGCTGGGGCCGTAGACCGCGGAGACCAGGAACAGGGCCGCGATGGTGGGGGCGCAGCCGCCGACCACAATGAATACCGGATTGTCCGGGCCGGTTATCCCGGTCAGCAGCCGGAACTGCGGGGAGAAGACCAGCAGCCCCCACAAGCCCCAGTTGAGCAGGAAGGTGAGCCCGAAGAACGCCAGCAGCGTTTTCCTGCTCATTACAGCAGCAGGGCCAGGATCGCCTTGTGGGCGTGCAGGCGGTTCTCCGCCTCGTCGAAGGCCACCGACTGCGGCCCGTCGAGCACCTCAGCGGTGATCTCCTCGCCCCGGTGGGCCGGCAGGCAGTGCAGCACTACGGAGCCCGGCGCCGCCGCTTGCAGCAGTGTGGCGTTGATCTGGTAGCGGGAGAAGGCCCTGATCCGCTCCGCCTGCTCCGCCTCCTGCCCCATGCTCGCCCAGATGTCGGTATAAAGAACGTCGGCGCCGGCAACAGCCTCGAACGGGTCGGTGACTACTTCCAATTTCACTCCGGTGGCGCCGGCATCCGTCCGCGCCCCGGCCAGGATCTCCGTATCCGGCTCGTAGCCGGGGGGGCAGGCGATGCTCATGTGCATCCCCACCTTGGCGCAGATCTGCAGCAGGGAGTGGGCGACGTTGTTGCCGTCCCCGATGAAGGCCAGCTTCAGGCCGGCCAGCTTGCCCTGGTGCTCCTCGATGGTCAGCATGTCCGCCAGGGCCTGGGTGGGGTGCATCAGATCGGTCAGGCCGTTGATCACCGGGATCGAACCGTATGTGGCCAGGTCGTCCACGTCCACCTGGGCGAAGGTGCGGATCATGATCCCGTCCAGGTAGCGCTCCAGGGTGCGGGCGGTGTCGCCGATCGTCTCCCCCCGGCGCAGTTGGATGTCCTGGGCGCTTAGAAACAGGGCGTAGCCGCCCAGCTGGTACATCCCCACCTCGAAGGAGACCCGGGTGCGGGTGGACGGTTTGGTGAAGATCATCCCCAGGCTCTTCCCCTGCAATACCGGGTGGGGTATCCCCGCCTTCCATTCTCTCTTCAAGTCGTGGGCCGCGTCCAGCAGGAGCCTGATCTCCTCACCGCTGAAATCGCTGATCGATAGGTAATCCCGGCCTTTCAGCCGCGTATCCAGGTATGCTCCGGCCATGCTTCCGGCCTCCCTCACGTAATGGTCCTTGATTGTTGGTCCTAACGTGTACTTTCTTTAGAAGCAAATGGTTTATTACCGTTCCGTGGTGCTGCAGGTTGCCTCTGATAGAGTTCGGGGCAAAGCCAGGTATTCCTGCAGACTACAGCAGGTGGAATGCGCCCCCGCCTTCCGTGCCCGCAGCACCTCCAGCAGCGCCCCCGCCGTATCCAGCGAGGTCAGGCAGGGCACCCGGTACTCGGTGGCGGTGCGCCGCATCATGAATCCCGACCGCTCCGGGATGCGGCCGCGGGTGGGAGTGTTGATCACCAGCTGCACCTGGCCGCTGCGGATCAGGTCGAGCACCGGGCTCAGGTTCTCCCGCGCCCGGGTGCCCGCTTGCGCGGGCGGGGTACCCGGATCTGGTAGTGCACCCAGGTCGGGTTTCGCTACCACCTGGTGCCTGATCCCGTTCGCCCGTAGTTCCCGGGCGCTGTCACCGGTGGCCAGGATCTCGAAGCCCAGATCGGCATAGCCGGCCAGGATCGGGATCGCCTCGGCCCGGTCGCGCTCCGCCAGGGAGACCAGCACCCGCCCGCCCAGAGGCACGTTGATCCCCGCCGCCAGCAGGGCCTTGTAGAGGGCCATGCCGTAATCGTGATCGATCCCCAGCACCTCGCCGGTGGACTTCATCTCCGGCCCCAGGGAGACATCCACCCGGGTCAGCTTCTCGAAGGAGAAGACCGGGGCCTTGACCGCCACGAAGGGCGGCGGTGGCGCCAGGCCGGGCCCGTAGCCGAGCTCCTTCAAAGAGGACCCCAGCATGATCCGGGTGGCCAGCTTGACCAGGGGAATGCCAGTCACCTTGCTGAGCACCGGCACGGTGCGGGACGCCCGGGGGTTGACCTCCAGGCAGTAGGCCTGGCCGTCGGCGATCACGTACTGGATATTGAGCAGGCCCTTGACCAGCAGCGCCGCCGCTATGCGCGTGGTGTATTCCACGATCTGGTGGATCTCTCCGGGGGTCAGTGTCTGCGAGGGAATCACCGCCGTACTGTCACCGGAGTGCACCCCCGCCCGCTCGATGTGCTCGATGATGGCCGGGATCAGCGTCTGCCGGCCGTCGCTGACGGCGTCGACCTCCACTTCCTTGCCCCGGATGTACTTGTCGATCAGCACCGGGTGCTTGGAACTGACCTTCACCGCCGAGGCCATGTAACCCAGCAGGTCCTGGGTATTCTCCACCACCTCCATGGCGCGGCCGCCCAGCACGTAGGACGGGCGCACCAGCACCGGGTAGCCCAGCTCCTCGGCTACCGCCACCGCCTCGTCGGCCGCCATCACCGTCTTGCCCTGGGACTGCGGGATGCGCAGTCCCTTGAGCAGGCTCTCGAAGCGCCGCCGGTCCTCAGCGGCGTCGATCCCTTCCATGCTGGTGCCCAGGATCGGGGCGTTGTAGTAGGCCAGGTGGCTGGCCAGGTTGATGGCGGTCTGGCCGCCGAACTGCACCAGCACTCCGTCCGGTTGCTCCTGGTCGATGATGTTCAGCACGTCCTCCGGGGCCAGGGGCTCGAAGTAGAGCTTGTCGGCGGTGTCAAAGTCGGTGCTGACCGTCTCCGGGTTGTTGTTGATGATGATCCCCTCCACGCCGGCCTCCTTCAAGGCCCAGACGGCGTGAACAGAGCAGTAGTCGAATTCGATCCCCTGCCCGATGCGGATCGGCCCGGAGCCGAGCACGATCACCCGCTTCTTGCCGGAGGGCGCCGCCTCGTTCTCCTGGTCGTAGGTGCCGTAGAAGTAGGGGGTGGCCGCCGCGAACTCCGCGGCGCAGGTGTCCACCATCTTGTAGGCCGGGGCGATCTTCGCCTCCCGCCGCAGCGCCCGCACCACGCCGGCCTCCCGGCGGGTCAGCTTGGCGATCTGGTAGTCGGAGAAGCCGAGGCGCTTGCTCTGCAGCAGCAACTCCGGCGTCAGCTCCTCGCCGGCCAGCCGCTTCTCGTGATTGACGATGTTTCTGATCTTGTTCAGGAACCAGTAGTCGATCTTGCTCAGGTCGTTGACCTCCCGCAGCGTCCAGTCCCGGCGGAAGGCCTCGGCCACCGCAAACAGCCGCTCGTCGTTGGGGACGGACAGCTTCTCCTCCAGGTGCATCTCCGTCCACTGGGCGGCCTCGGGCAGGGCCAGGCCGTACAGGCCAATCTCCAGGGAGCGCACCGCCTTCAGCAAGGCGCCCTCGAAGCAGCGGTCGATGGCCATCACTTCTCCGGTGGCCTTCATCTGGGTGCCCAGGCTGCGGTCGGCGCCGGCAAACTTGTCGAATGGCCAGCGGGGGATCTTGCACACGATGTAGTCAATCGCCGGCTCGAAGCAGGCGCAGGTCTCCCCGGTCACCTGGTTGGTGATCTCGTCCAGCCGCAGGCCCGTGGCGATCTTGGCGGCCACCCGGGCGATCGGGTAGCCGGTGGCCTTCGAGGCCAGGGCGCTGGAGCGGCTTACCCGGGGGTTGACCTCGATCACCCGGTAGTTGAAGCTGTTGGGGTCCAGGGCAAACTGGATGTTGCAACCCCCCTCGACTCCCAGCGCCCGGATGATCTTCAGGGAGGCGCTGCGCAGCATCTGGTACTCCTGGTCGCTCAGCGTCTGGGTGGGCGCCACCACAATACTGTCGCCGGTGTGCACGCCCATCGGGTCGAAGTTCTCCATACTGCAGACGGTGATGCAGTTGTCCGCCCCGTCGCGCATCACCTCGAACTCGACCTCCTTCCAGCCCAGTACTCCCTCCTCCAGCATGACTTGGCTGATCCGGCTGGTCTTCAGGCCGATATCCACGATCTGGCGCAGTTCCTCTTCATTATGGGCAACACCGCCCCCGGTGCCCCCCAGGGTGTAGGCGGGGCGCACGATTACCGGGTAGCGGATCTCCTTGGCGGCGGTTACCGCCTCCTCCAGGCCGGTGATGATGATGCTCCGGGGTACCGGCTCGCCGATCTCCAGCATGGTGGCCTTGAACAACTCCCGGTCCTCGGCCTTGCTGATCGCCGCCAGAGGGGTGCCCAGCACCTCCACACCGTACGTATCCAAGACGCCGGCCTCAGCCAACTCCATCGTCAGGTTCAGGCCGGTCTGGCCACCCAGGCCGGAGAGCACCCCGTCCGGGCGCTCCCGGGCGATGATCTCCTTGAGAAACTCCACGTTCAGCGGTTCTATGTACACCCGGTCGGCCATGTGAGCGTCCGTCATGATGGTGGCCGGATTGCTGTTCACCAGCACGACCTGCAGGCCTTCCTCCCGGAGGGCCTTGCAGGCCTGGGTACCGGCGTAGTCGAACTCCGCCGCCTGCCCGATGATGATCGGGCCGGAGCCGATCACCAGCACCTTCTTCAAGTCCTTGCGTCTGGGCATCTCGGTGCCCCCTTTCATGATGCCTCTCATGTGCATTGATGACGCCTGGATGATTGCTTGGCACCCTTGATGCCTGCACCGTCTGATGCTTGCGTTTTTAATGATGCTTACTTCTTGGTGATGTTTGCGCTTTGATGCTTACCCCTTAATGGTTCCAAGCCCGGTCTAACCCTGCAACTCCCCGGCAATCTGCTGCAGGGCTGTTTTCAATATGGCCACCGCCTCGTCCACCTCGTCCCTGGTGATGGTCAGGGGCGGTATGAAGCGAAGCACGCTATCGGCAGTACAATTGATCAGCAGGCCGTTCTCCTGGCAGAGGGCGACCGCCCGCTTGCCGGTGCCCGGCGCCAGGGCAGCTGGTGCGGTGTAGTCCAATTCCATCCCCACCAGCAGACCGCGCCCCCGCACCTCTTTGATGAAGGGGAATTGCGCCTGCAACTCCCGCAGCTTCAGCATCAGGTGATTGCCGGTCTGCTCGGCGTTGGCCGGCAGGTTTTCCTGCTCCATGATATCCAGCACCGCCAGGGCGGCAGCGCAGGCCACCGGGTTGCCCCCGAAGGTGCTGCCGTGGGTGCCCGGCTGAAAGGCTGCGGCCACCTCCTGGCGGGCCAGCAGGGCGCCGATCGGCAATCCTCCTCCCAGGGCCTTGGCCAGGGTCATCACGTCCGGCTGCACACCGTAGTGCTCGAAGGCAAACATCTTGCCGGTCCGGCCGAGGCCGCACTGCACCTCGTCGCACACCAGCAGCACCCCGTGCTCCTCCCGCACCCGATCCAGCGCCTGCATGAACTCCGTGGTGGCCTCGTTGACTCCGCCCTCCCCCTGCACCGGCTCGATGAAGATCGCCACCGTCTGAGGGTTGATTGCCGCCCGCAGGGCGTCGACATCCTTGAAAGGCAGGTGCACGAAACCGCCGGGCAGCGGCTCGAAGCCCTGCCAGAACTTGGGCTGGGCGGTGGCGGTGAGGGCTCCCAGGGTGCGGCCATGGAAAGAGGTGGTGAAGGAGATGATCTCCGGATGCTCCTTGCCGTGCTGGCTGGCATACTTGCGCACCAGCTTGATCGCCGCCTCGTTGGCCTCGGTGCCGCTGTTGCAGAAGAAGGCCCGGTCGAGGCCGCTGAGGTGGACGAGCCGCTTGGCCAGGGCCACCGGTTGGGGAAACCAGTAGAGGTTGGAGCAGTGGATCAGTTGCTCTGCCTGCTCCTGAATCGCCGCCACCACCCGGGGATGGCAGTGGCCGACGGAGTTGACGGCGATACCGCCGACGCAGTCCAGATAGCTGCGCCCCTCGGCGTCCCAGACCCGGGCGCCCTGCCCCCTGACCAGTACCAGGGGCAGCTGGGCGTAGTTCTGCATCAGGTACTGCTGGCCGTCCTCGATTACCTGTTCCGTATATGACTTGCCCGTAGTTGTAGCTTCAGGCGATATTTCTTTCATGTTTCTCCCCTCACTTTCCTGGTGTAAATGCCCTGCGGGCACCGCTGATGTTCATCATGCGGGTACCCCTGGCAGCTAGCTGTTGACTACCATGGTGCCGACACCCTTGTCGGTGAAGACCTCCAGCAGGATCGAATGCAGGATGCGTCCGTCGATGATGTGGGTGCGCCCCACTCCCTTGCCCAGAGCCTGCACGCAGCATTCCACCTTGGGGATCATCCCCCCGGCAATGATGCCCCTCTCGATATAGCCTGGCACGTCCCCGGCCCTGATCACCGAGATCAGGCTCTGGGGGTCGTGGCGGTCCTCCAAAATCCCCTCCACGTCGGTCAGCAGCACCAGCTTGTTGGCCTTCAGAGCGGCAGCCACCGCCCCGGCCACATAATCGGCGTTGATGTTGTAGGTCTCGCCGTCCCTGCCGACCCCGATCGGGGCCACCACCGGGATGTAGCCCTCGCTCCGGACAGTCTCGATGATCTCCGGGTTGACCCGGGTGACCTCGCCCACGAAGCCCAGGTCGACCGGCGCCTCGCCCGGCTCCGCCGGGAGCAGCTGTTTGCGGGCCTCGATCAGGTTGGCGTCCTTGCCCGACAGCCCGATCCCCTTGCCGCCCAGCCTGTTGATCAGGCTGACGATCTCCTTATTGACCCGGCCGGCCAGGACCATCTCCACGACCTCCATGGTCTCCTCGTCGGTGACCCGCTGGCCGCGCACGAACTTCCAGTCCTTCCCCAGCCGCTGCAGCATCTGCTCGATGGCGGCCCCGCCGCCGTGCACCAGCACCGGGTGGATGCCGACCAGCTTCAATAGGATGCAGTCGGCGATCACACCCTGCTTCAACTCCTCGCTGAGCATCGCCCGGCCGCCATACTTGACGACCACGGTCTGGCCGGCGAACTTGCGGATGTATGGCAGCGACTCCACCAGGATGGCAGCTTTTTCCAGCGGTGATAGGACCATCTCAGTCTCCCCCCGTTCCAATCCCATATTAAGATTGCATATTTAGGTCTACGCTATTTACAAGAGCGATGCCATCTTTCTTAATAATTACTAAACAGATGATTCGTATAATCCAATTCAAGACTGGCTCAGGTGCGGTAGTTGGCGTTGATTCGCACGTAGTCGTAAGACAGGTCGCAGCCCCAGGCCACACCCTCGGCATCTCCCTGGTGCAGGTCGAGGGAGATCTCGATCTCCCGGCCCTCCAGGATCTCCTTGGCCCGCTCCTCATCGAAGCCCAGGCCGGTGCCCCCGTCCGCCATCTTCAGATCGCCGATCCAGATGGTCACCCGCTCCGGGTCGAAGAGCACGCCGGAGTAGCCGGCAGCGGTGATGATCCGGCCCCAGTTGGCGTCCTCGCCGAACAGAGCCGCCTTGACCAGGTTGGAGCCGGCGATGGTACGGGCGATCTGCAGGGCGCCCTGTTCGCTCTGGGCGCCCCGGACGCGGACCTCCATGTATTTGGTGGCGCCCTCGCCGTCATGGGCGATCATCTTGGCCAGCTCGATGCAGACTGCCGCCAGGGCGTCCCGGAAGGTGATAAACTCGTCTGATCCTGCAGTGATGGAGACGTTGCCCGCCTGCCCGTTAGCCAGGATCACCACCATGTCGTTGGTGCTGGTGTCGCCATCGATGGTGACAGCGTTGTAGCTGCGGTCGGCAGCATAGCGCAGGGCGGCCTCCAGGGCTCCCCGGTCGACAGCCGCATCCGTGGTCAGGAAGGAGAGCATGGTGGCCAGGTTCGGGTGGATCATCCCCGAGCCCTTGGCGATGCCTCCGATGGTGATCACCGGCCCGGAGTCGCCCAGGCTGAATTTCAGGGCGTATTCCTTGGGAGCGGTGTCAGTAGTCATGATCGCCTCGGCGGCATTGCCCCCACCGTCCCGGGTGAGATTGGCGGCGGCATCCCGGATGCCCGCCTCGATCTTCATGATCGGCAGGGGCTCTCCGATCACACCGGTGGAGGCCACCACTACATCGGCGACGGGAACGTCCAACGACTCCGCGGCAACATCCGCCATGCGGCGGGCATCAGCCATCCCCTGCGCCCCCATATAGGCGTTGGCGATGCCGCTGTTGGCCACGATCGCCTGGGCCCTGCCGTTGGCCAGGTGCTCCTGGGACAGGATCACCGGCGCCGCCTTGACCAGGTTCCGGGTAAAGAGGCCGGCGGCCACCGCCGGAACCTCTGAACAGATCAGCGCCAGGTCGCGGCGCCCCTTCTTGCGCACCTGCGCCACCACTCCTGCCGCCTTGAATCCCTGCGGGGCCGTGATCCCACCGGGTGCCTTTACCCAGTCTGCATGCTCCTTGCTCATTCCTGTTTTACCTCCTGCTGCCCTATCATGTGGACTGTTCTTTCCTTATTATTCCCCTCGCCTGACACGTGAGCGCGGGGACGGTTCTCGCGCTCAGGGGTAGAGGGCGGGGAAGTCGAGGCCCAGGCCCTCCGGCAGGCCGAACAGCAGGTTCATGTTCTGTACTGCCTGGCCGGCCGCCCCCTTGACTAGGTTGTCGATCACCGAGACCACGATCAGCTGTTTCGGTCCGGCCACCGCCAGTCCCAGGCAGCAGCGGTTGGTGCCCTGCACCCACTTGGTCTCGGGCCACTGCCCCTCGTCCAGCAGTTGCACGAACTGTTCGCCGGAGTAGAAATCCCGGTAGAACTGGCGCACGGAGGCGGCGTCCAGCGGACGCAGCAGCCTGGCGTACACCGTACTGAGGATGCCCCGGGTCATGGGGATCAGGTGGGGGGTGAAGACCACCTCTGCCTTGCTGCCCGCCAGTACCGAGGCGTAGTAGGAAATCTCCGGAGTATGGCGGTGGGTGGTGACCGAGTAGGCCCGCACGTTGTCGTTGCACTCCGAGTAAAGGCTGCCCAGGGCCGGGGTACGGCCGGCGCCGGAGACACCGGACTTGGAATCGACGATCAGGGAGTCCTGTTCCACCAGGCCGTGCTTCATCAGAGGAGCCAGAGCGAGCAGAGCGCTGGTGGGGTAGCAGCCCGGGTTAGCCACCAGGCGCGCCGCCGGGATCGCTGACCGGAACAGTTCCGGCAGGCCGTAGACCGCCTCTTTCAGCAGATCGGGGGCCTCGTGGGCAGCCTGGTACCACTGCTCGTAGAGAGCCGGGTCCGGCAGCCGAAAATCCGCGGCGGCATCGATCATCCGCTTGCCCGCAGCCAACACCTGCCGGGCTACCGGGACCGAAACTCCGTGCGGCAGGGCGCTGAAGACCAGGTCGGAACCAGCGATCAGCTCCGGCACCCGGTCTATATCCAGTATGTCCATATCGGCAAAGCCACTCAGGTGAGGATATACCCGCGACAGGGGCTGCCCGGGGGCATCCTTGGCAGCAACGGTGATGGCCGTCACCTGTGGATGCCTGCACAGTATCCGGACTAGCTCCTCCCCCACGTATCCGGTGGCTCCGACAATACCAACCTTGATGCCCATCTTTCTCTCCCCCTGATATCCGCTCTTTTCTTCTTTTATACCTGGACGGCGAAGGGACGGCGAAAGCCTCCCTACATCATATGTCAAATATTTATTATTATACAGCGATATGCATATTTATACTATATCCCCGACCGGTTTTTTGTTAAAGATCTGTGATCATTCTGTGATAATATTGTAAAAGGGAAAATAAACCTGAACAGGATCGAAGCCCACGCCTAAGGCCAATATTTATACTCATGTGCTTTATTCCGTCCGGCAGCTCGTGACGGAAGAGAACAAAGTTCAAGCGAGGCAGGCGGCAACAGTGAGCGATCCGGCGGCAAAAAAGAGCGACAGCAACCGGCAAGCGGCGATGAGGTTCATCCTCCTGCTCGGTCTGGTCAGCCTGTTTGGGGACATCACCTATGAGGGAGCCCGCAGTATCACCGGCCCCTTCCTCGCCCTGCTGGGAGCGAGCGCCACTGTGGTGGGCGTGGTGGCCGGGCTGGGCGAACTGATCGGCTACAGCCTACGGCTGTTCACGGGATTTGTCACCGAGAAGACGGGGCGCTACTGGCTGATCGCCTTGTGTGGCTACATTATCAATTTCGTCTCGATTCCGTTGCTATCGATTGCCGGCAGCTGGCCGGCTGCGGCCTCGCTGATGATCGCCGAGCGCTTCGGCAAGGCGGTGCGTACGCCAGCCCGGGATTCCATGCTCTCGCATGCCACCACCCAGGTGGGCACGGGCTGGGGCTTCGGCATCCATGAAGCGATGGACTCCACCGGATCGCTGATCGGACCGCTGATCATCGCCGGCATCCTCTTCTGGCATACCGGCGCCTACCGCACCGGTTTCGGCATCCTGTTCATTCCCGCCCTGCTGGCGCTAGGCATGCTGCTCACCGCCCGGATTATCTACCCCAACCCCAGAGAGTTTGAAAAAGTCTCCACCAAACCACGCCCCGACCACCTGACCAGTGTTTTCTGGCTCTACCTGGCGGCCACCGCCCTGATTGCCGCCGGTTTTGCCGACTTCGCCCTGATCGCCTACCACTTCAAGAAGCTGGCGCTGGTCGCCGATGCCGTGATCCCGCTCATGTACGCCTTGGCCATGGGCGTCAACGGTATTGCCGCCCTGGCCCTGGGCCGCATATACGACCGCATCGGTATCAACACCCTGCTGATCACCACGTTGCTCTCGACGCTGTTTGCGCCTCTGGTCTTCTTGGGTAGTGTGCAGTTGGCGGTGCTGGGAATGGTCGTCTGGGGAATCGGGATGGCGGCACAGCAGTCGGTGCTGCGAGCGGCCATCTGTGAGATCACCGCCTGCGATAAGCGGGGCTCTGCCTACGGTATCTTCAACGCCGGCTACGGTATCGCCTGGTTCCTGGGCAGCGCCCTGATGGGAGTCCTTTACGACCACTCGATCATGGCCCTGGTCATCTTCTCCGTGCTGATCCAACTGGCAGCCATCCCGGTGCTGCTGGTGACCAGAAGCAGGGTGGCCTGGCAGCCATAGTTGTCAGATATCCTGGCGTATGTGCTCCGGGATAAAATCCTCGACTATCCGCCCGTCGATCGCCAGGGAAACGGGAAAGCGGGAGGCTGCCCGCACGAACGAGACATGAATGAAAGCTTCAAGAGATAACAGGAGTTTATGGCAGGCAGAGACCCGATAGCGCTAAATAATAATGGGGATATGGGCCCCGCACCTGGTGCAGAGACCGTTCTTCAGTTCTAGAACACGGGTCCGGTAGCCGGTGCGCTCGATGAGGAGATTGCCGCAGGCCGGACAGCAGGTGTTGTCATCGTGCAGCTCCGGGGCGTTGCCGGTGTAGACATATTTCAGCTTGCGGCGGGCGATCTCCTGGGC
>Ga0187886_1001365_pt1 | contig 22498 bp, 22 predicted proteins | sample June2016WEW_20_1_FD_133001 | JGI IMG/M metagenome (GOLD analysis project Ga0187886, IMG submission 133001) | Peatland microbial communities from SPRUCE experiment site at the Marcell Experimental Forest, Minnesota, USA - June2016WEW_20_150 | ecosystem: Environmental > Terrestrial > Soil >... | reverse complement strand
CTTACGAGCTCTCATCTTTTTTTTACAGTGGAAGAGCCAGATTCGGTAAGGCTTTTTGGCATCGTTAATTCCTCTTCAGAAAAAGAAGAGATCGAAAAACTTGTGAAGAAAATAAAAGGGATAAAGAACATCAAAAATGAATTGGTGGTATTTACAAGATCGATGAGTGGAACATAGCTTCCTTGGGCTTTTTAGTTCATATAGAAGGATGAAGCCTGAAAAATAAAATTTTTTCTGGAGGTGCATATGAAGTGTTATCGCTGTAGCAGTAACATGGCCTACGAAAAATTCTATGGTCCTCAAGAAAATTATTGGGGGTGGAGATGCATCTTTTGTGGAGAGATTATCGATCAGGTGATTCTGGAGAATCGAAAATCTTCAAGGGTCTGATCGGCAGCAAATACAATCGTTCGGAGGAAATTAGACCTGATAATAATCAAGGCGGGGGAATGGATTAAATATAATTTAACTGGAAAGGTTTATGAGGTTAGGAGCCTTCCTTATAATAACCTGAGTTCTTTCGATGTTGAAAACAATTGAGAAAATAATAGGAGAAAGGAGAAAGAATGATTCCAAAAATTTCGATCCTTGGTTTTGCAGGAAGTTTACGGAAAGGCTCCTACAACAAAGCGCTCTTGAGGGCTGCCCTGGAAATGGTTCCAGCAGATGCTGAGTTGGAGATTTTTGACATCGAGGGAATTCCGCCTTTTAACCAAGACCTGGAAACTCAACCTCCGGAGAGAGTAAAAGAGTTCAAGACAAAAATTAGGGCAGCAGATGCTATTTTGATTGCCACTCCGGAATATAACTATTCGATGCCAGGGGTATTAAAAAATGCCATAGACAACGCTTCTCGCCCCTATGGGGACAACGCCTTCGATGGGAAACCGGTTGCGATCATGGGGGCATCTATAGGTATGCTTGGGACAGCAAGAGCTCAATACCATCTACGACAAAGCTTGGTTTTTTTAAATATGTATCCGCTGAACCAACCGGAAGTCATGGTTCCCTTTGCCCAGGAAAAAATTGATCAAAATGGCCAGGTGATTGACCAAAAAACAAGGGGAAAAATAAGGGAACTGCTTGAGGCTCTAGTCGTCTGGACGCGAAGGTTAAAAAAGTGATGAATTTGGTTTAGGTAGCATTTGTAGAGAAAAATAGATGAGAAGGAAACGAATCATGGCAAGAGTTCTGGATCACATCGTATTGAATGTTGAGGATGTAGAAAGAATCATAGCTTTCTACTGTGAGGTTCTAGGGCTTCCTCCTGAGCGCCTCGAAGAATTTCGTGCTGGCAAGGTATCATTTCCCTCTGTCCGCATTCACAAAGATACGGTCATAGATCTTTTCCCAAAGTCCCTGTGGGAGCAGACAGAACCGAAGATCAGGGGACGATCCAATTTGAACCACTTTTGCCTAGCCCTCGTCAAAAAAGAATGGGACGAACTTCGGCAACGCCTTGATCAACATAGAGTGAGTATCGAAGTGGGGCCCGTGAACCGCTGGGGGGCACATGGTACAGGAATTTCAATCTATTTCACGGATCCGGAGGGAAACTTGATCGAAGTGCGCTATTATGAAAGGAAGCTCCCTTCAAATCACTGCCTCCTTGAGAGCTAAAGGGAAAAGTGAACGACTACCACCTGGAAGGCGGTAGCTTCATATCTTCGTCAATTACAAATTGACTGTCATCGTGAATGGGTTCACCTTCTTGCTCGGCAATGTATTACACGAATTTTCCCTTCGCCTCAAGGCGAGGGGTTTCCACCATCCCCGAAGGAGACACTAAAAAACTTCTAACGCAATTCAAATCAACATTTAGTCATGTGGAATTATTTTTGAATATTGAATGGTAAATTTATGGCAGACTTACCCGTTGTTAAAGATTCCTTAGAATCCTATCTGATAAAGATCAACCAGTTCCCTCTTTTAACTCGGGAGGAAGAGTTTCAGCTTGCTGTAAGATACCGCAAGTATAATGATATAGAAGATGCCCATCAACTAATCACGTCCAATTTAAGGTTTGTTGTGAAAGTGGCCTTTGAATACAAAACCTATGGGGTCAAACTCCTTGACCTCATTCAAGAGGGAAATATTGGTCTCATGATGGCCGTCAAAAAGTTTGATCCTTATAAAGGTTATCGGTTCATCTCGTATGCTGTCTGGTGGATTAGAGCATACATGCAAAACTTCATCATTAAAAATTGGAGCTTGGTGAAGATCGGGACGACACAGGCACAAAAGAAGCTTTTTTATAAAATTGGAAAGGTAAGAAAGGCATTAGAATCTAACCAAGAAGACGAAAAGAAATATGAAATTTTGGCTAAAGATTTAAATATCCCCGAAGAGAATATCATTGAGATGGAACAAAGGATGTCCTCGAGGGATCTTTCCTTAGATTCCACCTTGGATGAAGATCATGAACTCACACATCTTGACCTCCTCCAAGACGATAGGCTCAATCAAGAGGAGCTACTTGCACAAAAAGAGGAGAAGAGGATTCGGGAGCAGAAAGTTCATGATGCCATGAAGCAATTAGCTGAGAAGGAGATATATGTGATTAAGAATAGGATCCTGACGGATGAGCCACTCACCCTTCAGGAGATTGGGGACCATCTTAAACTCTCGCGAGAGCGGGTGAGACAGATTGAAAGTGAAGCATTAAAAAAGCTGAAAAGAGAAATCAGCCATAATATTCATTTGGAGACTTAAAGGGCTTTATTTCCTCAATGCATATCATTTTTTTTTGTTGGGAAATTGGCATATTTCTTGTGATCTTACAATTTAAGAACAAGGAGAAGCGAAAAGGAGACGAATGAAAACAAAAGCCATTAGAGTGAGGTGATGAGTAATGAAAAAAGTCAAAGAATATGCTTTTAGTACGGTTCTGAAAACTTCTTACGAAGAGGCAGTTTCAAAAGTTATTGAAGTATTAAAGGAAGAGGGTTTTGGAGTTCTGACAGAGATCGATGTTAAGTCGACTCTAAAGAAGAAGTTAGATGTGGATTTCAGAAAGTATGTGATCCTTGGAGCTTGCAATCCACCTTATGCCTATCGGACCCTTCAGACTGACCTCGATGTTGGATTACTCCTTCCGTGTAATGTAATTGTCTATGAAACCGATGACCAAAAGGCTTATATCTCTGCTGTTAATCCTGTTGCTGCTTTGGAAGTCATCAAAAGTGAGAGATTGAGAAAAATCGCCATGGAAGTATCAGAAAAATTGAAGAAAGTTATCGAAAGAGTTGCTAAAGGCCAGTAAATATAAGACTCAAAATGCGATAGAAATTTAGCCGATAATAAAAAGAGGGCTAAGCTAGGGGGATCATTATATTAAAGCGTTCTATTTCCAAAAATCATCCGATATCTACCTTCCTGGATTTTGACTTAAATCAAAGATTTTTATCCTTTCTGAGGAAATAGTATTTATTGTATAATTTTATAGATTTTGACTCCCGTGGAAGGAAAAGGAGATTTATATGGGGAAGAAGGCTGCAAGAAATTTCTTCATCTTGGGAACGGCCATCTGCACCATTGTCTTTATCTGGCTCACCATCGATACCCATACCACCATTCCTAAACGAACGAACACAGATAAACTGACGGAAGAAGTTGTTTTGGGGAAACGGGTCTGGCATCATCGTAATTGTAATGACTGCCACACCATCCTTGGCATCGGAGGCTACTACTCTCCAGATGTAACAAAAGCCTATTCCACTCGAGGAGAGGCTTGGTTAAAAGCATTCTTAAAAAATCCGGAAAGCCCTGATCCTCAAAAAAGGAAAATGCCCAATCTAAATCTCTCCGAAGAGGAAATAAAAAAGCTCATTGCCTTTTTCAAATGGGTGGATGCCATCGACACCAACCAGTGGCCACCCAAACCTGTGGCTGAGGCAAAAATGATTGGGGTTACCTTAAAGGAAACCTTATTGGGTAAAAATGTCTTTGATCAATACCGGTGTGATCTATGTCATAAGATCGGAGATAAGGGAGGCGCGATTGGCCCGGAACTCACCCATGTGGGGAGCAAACGGGATAATCTCTGGCTTGCTGCACAGATCAGAGACCCAAAATCACATAACCCAAATACCCAGATGCCTGCTTTTCCACAGATTACCGAAGGGGAAATTCATGCTCTGGTCGATTATTTGTTGAGCCTCAAATAATAGCAAATTGCGGATTGCAGATTGCGGAATTAAATCACCTTCAGGGATCAAAGATTTCTATTCCGAAATCCGAAATCGGAAGGGAGGGAGGAAGAAAAGATGGCTTTTGAATCGCAAAAGGTTGCTTTAAAATATTTTGTTATCTCTGCAATCTTCTTTGGCCTTCAGGTGATCGTCGGCCTACTCCTCGTTTCAAAATATATCTGGCCTGACCCTCTGATTGGAATTCTCCCCTTTAATACCGCTCGTGCCATCCACACCAATCTTCTGGTGGTCTGGATGATCTTCGGATTTATGGGAGGGACTTACTACATCGTCCCAGAAGAATCTGGAACAGAGCTATTCAGTAAAAAACTGGCTAATCTCCAATTCTATCTTCTTCTTTTGGGTGGTTTAGTCGGAGTGGTTGGATTCCTCTTTGGCTGGACGGCTGGAAGACCCCTGTTGGAGTTACCGGTGGAACTCAAGTGGGCAATTGTGATTGTTGCCCTGATTTTTATCTTCAATGTCTTTATGACCATGATCCGAACGAAGGAATGGACAGCCATCCAGGGTATGCTTTTGGGAGGCATCGTGATGTTGGCTGTCATGTGGCTCTTTGGGATTCCTTTCTTCAAAAACCTCACCCTCGACTACTATTATTGGTGGTGGGTGATCCATCTCTGGGTGGAAGGGGCTTGGGAACTGATCGCTGCCTCTATCATGGCCTTTGTCCTATTGAAGATCACAGATGTGGACCGCCAGATTATTGAAAAGTGGCTCTATGTTGAAGTAGCATTAGTTCTGATCACTGGCATCATTGGAACGGGTCACCATTACTACTGGATTGGAACACCAGAGTATTGGCTCTGGTGGGGTGGGATTTTCAGTGCCCTTGAGCCCGTCCCCATCCTCTTTATGGTCTTCGATACCCTTAATCATGTCAGACATAAGAAAATCGAGATCACCAATCGACTTGTTCTCTACTGGGCAGTGGGTTGTGCGATCTTCCATTTCATCGGTGCGGGGGTATGGGGATTTGCCCATACTCTCCCTGTAGTCAATCGCTGGACTCATGGGACTCAGGTGACTGCTTCTCATGGTCATATGGCATTCTTTGGCGCCTATGCCATGCTCATCATCACCACAATCTATTACGCCTTGCCCAAATTGAAAGGCTTGGGACAATTCAACCAAAAGAGAGGATTCTGGGTCTTCTGGATCACGACCATCAGTATGGTGATCATAGGCTTAGCTTTTGGAGTGGCGGGAGTTGTACAATCATACATGCAAAGAGGATTAGGAATGGATTTTCTAACTGTCCAGGGTTTTATGAGGCCCTGGTTCATGGCCGTCTTCTTTGGAGGCCTCGGGCTCTTCGTCGGAGTCATGATCTACATCGTTGATGTGTTAACATTGGCAACCTCAAAAAGCAAAAGTTAAGAGTTCGGAGTTTTGATATCAGAGGCGGTGGGTCTTTCTAAACAACCTATTGCATTCAAAGGAATCGATACCTTAAGCTCCCTCCGCTTCTAAAAAAGACTTGAGTGAAACGGAGGTCTTTATGGACGTCATCAATTTAAAAGAAAAGGAAATTTTTAAAAAGGAGGATCGGGGATTTGCTAACTTGGTGGACGAAAAATATCTCCAGATTAACCAGGTTTGTCTTGAACCAGGCCAGCAGGTCCCCCAACACAATGCTAACTCAAACGTGACGTTGGTGGTCATCCACGGCGAGGGGACTTTCTATGTAGGGAATGAAGTGACACGAATGGGACCCGGGAAGCTTCTTCGTGTCCCATTTCAGTCACCTATGAGTATTAAAAATGAATCGAAGGAGAGGCTTGCTTTTTTAGTCATTAAAGCCCCTCACCCGAATGAAATAATGCCCCCCTCCCCACGCTAGTGGGAGGGGGCAAGGGTAGAGGGATGAAGAATTGAGAGATGATTAAAATAAAAAGAATTTATGAGGCTCCTACTGCGGAAGATGGTATTAGAATATTAACCCTGTTGTTGCATTAAATGGGTCCTGCGAAATCATTTAACCTTTGCCAATTGAGGGATGAACCTTCAATTAACGCCATTCGCTGGTTCACTCCAGTGGGACTTTTAGAAGGTATCATCTAAAGGGTATAAGCCAGCTCTTTATAAAGGCATCTGGTAAATTCAACCGAATCTTCATGCAACAACGGGGTTAATCGATAGATTATGGCCAAGGGGCTTAAGCAAAAATAGTGCAAAGGTAGATTTGTGGTTGAAGGAGATCGCACCAAGTGATAAATTAAGAAAGTGGTTTGCTCACGACCCAAAAAAATGGATCGAATTTAAACAGAAATATTTTAAGGAATTAAACCCTAATCAGGAACTGGTCGATCTGATTATCAAAAAAGCAAAAGGAGGAAATGTAACTCTGCTTTTTGGAGCAAAAGAAGAAAGGTTTAATAATGCCAATCCGGATTATGCATTGTGGTATGGTTGGAGTGAAATGCAAAGAGATTTGACAGAAATTAAAACTCTCGCTGAAGAATTTCATGAGAAAGCCAAAAAGAAGTAAATGGCTCTGGATTCCCGTTTTCACGGGAATGACAGAACGACCCCTATTCTCCTCCCCCTTGACGGGGGAGGGTTGGGATGGGGGTGGAGAGAGGAGGCTTAGGAATGACTATTCATCCTTATCGGGAACGTCTTAATAAATGCAGTCAGTTAATGAAAGAAGCAGGCCTTGATATTCTTTTATTAACCAAACCCGCCAACATGTCTTATCTCACAGGTGACGGGCGACTCTGTGCGTATGCGATGGTTACCCAAGGCGGAAAAGTTGCTCTCGGTGTACCCCAAACTGATGTGGAGGATGTCAAAAAGCTTGCCCATTTTGACCATATCGTAGGTTTTGATGATGAAGTGGGAATGATTCACTCCATTGCTCATAATTTTGAAAATTTCGGAATCCAAAAAGGGGCAGTGGGATTGGAGTACACTTTTCTTACACAGTCTATGATGGGCATGCTTACCCATCCACATGCTAAACCGGCGGGTGTTGCAGTCAAGGACTGTACGCATATCATGTCAGAACTTCGTATTATTAAGGATAAAGACGAGATAGAGCACATTCAAGCCGCGGCAAAAGTGGCTGATGTGGGAATGAAGGCAGCAGTGGAGGCTTTGAAGCCAGGCCTTACAGAAAGTCAGGTGGCAGCCGCACCCGAGTATGCCATGCGACAAGGCGGTGCAGAAGAATTCTACCGGACTTATGTATCTTCGGGCCCCCGCACGAACATCGCCCATGGGCTGCCCACACTGCGCAAACTTCAAGCTGGTGATCTAGTGATGATTGATATCCACCCCATAGTCAACGGCTACAGTGCGGATTTATGTCGCACCTTGTGCGTGGGTAAACCGACGGCTGAGCAGCAGGTTGCTTACAACCTTTATTTGAAGGCCCAACAAGCCACGATCGCCAAGGTCAAAACCGGCGTCGGAATGGTTGAATTGGAGAAGATCTTCCAAGGTGTGATCAAAGAGGGAGGACATGGAGGCCATATCTTTGGACCACTTATCCATGGAGTGGGCCTTGAGTTCGAGGAGTCCCCTTTGCCGCCTGGCCATGCCTTCTTCCACGGCGAGAAGGAACCACCACCGCTTGAAGCTCATGTGGTGATCGCAGTGGGGAATTGTGGACTATACGCCGGTCCATGGGGCGTGCGGGTTGAGGATACAGTGGTCGTTGGCAAAGAGGGCCCTATGGTCCTAACCAGCTATCCTCGACAACTGAAGTTGTAGTCGTAACCTTCAGATTGCGGGATTTATACGCAGGCTAAAGCTTGCGACTACAAGCCTGGGTGCAGGCAACAGGAGGTCAATATGGAAGATAAGAAAGTTTCATCCGATACACTCTCTCCCTGGTGGAGAAATTCTGTCATCATTGTCTTAGTGTTGGGGTTTGCGGTCTTGATTTGGGTAGCTGCCCAGTCTTATACGAATGCCCCTCCGATCCCTGAAAAAGTGGAGAGCTCAACGGGTGAAACGATCTTCACTGGAGAAGATATCCTCGCAGGGCAAGAAGTATTTCTGAAGTATGGGTTAATGGAAAATGGTACGATTTGGGGACATGGTGCTTACCTCGGTCCTGATTTCTCCGCAGAATACCTGCACGCGCTTGCCATTGACGCAGGTGACATACTTGCGAAACAAAATTACAACCGCGGTTTGCTGGAGCTTACCCAGGCTGAAAAAGCCGCTGTGAATGCAGAAGTCCAACAATTATTAAAACAAAATCGGTATGACCCCAAAACGAAGACCTTGATCCTCACCCCTCCTGAAGTAGCATCGTATCGAAGTCAAATAGAAAAGTGGACGACCTATTTTTCTCAATCCGATCTAAATCGCGGCTTGCTGGTCAGGCACATCAAACATTCCGAGGAACTCCGGCAGCTCACCGCATTCTTTGCCTGGACGGCCTGGGCCTCTATAGCCCATCGTCCTGGCAAATCATACTCTTACACGAACAATTTCCCTTACGATCCTATGGTCGGGAATGTACCCACCAGCGATGTAGTCCTTTGGAGTGCCCTGAGTCTCGTCACTCTGCTTGCAGGGACAGCCGTCGTCCTCTTTTCCTTTGGTAAATTTAATTTTCTTGGGTGGAGAGGTAAAGGCGAACATATCCATCCTCAAATGGTTCCTGGCGTAGCCACCGAAAGCCAGAGAGCGACGATAAAATATTTTGTCGTCGTTGCCTTACTATTTTTGGCCCAGGTGCTGGTTGGAGGAGCAACCGCACACTACCGCGCAGATCCAAAGAGCTTTTACGGCATCGATTTATCTGCCTTCTTCCCGAGCAATATCTTTCGCACCTGGCATTTGCAGTTAGCGATCTTCTGGATAGCCACCGCCTATATCGCGGGTGGATTATTTCTTGCAATCTCCTTAGGAGAAAAGGAGCCCAAGGGTCAGGTGAAAGGAGTCAACCTCCTCTTTGGTGCACTGGTCATCGTTGCTTTTGGCAGCCTCCTGGGTGAGATGTTTGGCGTTTACCAACTGCTCGGAAAGCTTTGGTTTTGGTTCGGTCATCAAGGGTGGGAATATCTTGACCTTGGCCGAGCCTGGCAGGTTTTGTTAGCGATTGGATTGATCCTATGGCTCATGCTGATATTCAGAGGGATTGGGCCAGCGAGAAAAGACCCTGAGAAGCGTGAGATCTCATCACTCTTTCTTTATGCAGCACTTGCCATTCCTCTGTTTTATCTACCAGCCATTTTGTTATTTACCGGCACCAGCAATTTCACAGTGGTTGACAATTGGCGGTTCTGGATCATTCACCTCTGGGTTGAAGGCTTCTTTGAACTCTTCGTTACAACTATGGTAGCCGTGCTTTTCTACAAACTGGGTATGGTATCCCGCCAAACAGCAACTCGGGTCATTTATCTTGATGCAATTCTCTTCCTCGGGGCTGGAATCATCGGCACAGGGCATCATTGGTACTGGACAGGACAGACAAATATTAACATGGCCCTTGCGGCGATGTTCTCCGCCATGGAGGTTGTGCCACTCACACTTCTCACACTGGATGCCTGGGATTTCATAAAGTTGTCGAGTGGAAAATGTGATATCTGCGGCAAAGAAATCTCTATTCCACACAAATGGACATTCTACTTCATGATGGCTGTTGGTTTCTGGAATTTTGTGGGCGCTGGAATATTTGGGTTTCTCATCAATTTGCCCATCATCAGTTACTTTGAAGTCGGGACCATTCTCACACCCAATCACGGCCACGCCGCGATGATGGGCGTTTTTGGGATGTTTGCTATCTCTTTTATGGTTTTTGCTATCCGGCAGGTATTGCCCGAGGAACAATGGATGCGCGTGGAAAAATATATCCAGTGCTCATTCTGGGGGCTGAATATCGGTCTGGCACTGATGATTGTTCTAAACCTTTTCCCTGGCGGAGTGCTTCAGTTTCTGGATGTTCTAAAGAATGGATACTGGCATGCGAGAAGCCCTGAGTTTTTAAATGAAAAGACCATAAACCTGATCGAATGGCTTCGTTTACCTGCCGATGCCATTTTCATTCTATTGGGCGTCGTTCCCGCGCTGATTGCAGTGGGATTGGCATATCGATTTGTGAGAAGATCAACCTCTGGTATTGCAGTTGCACCAAGAAAATCTCTACAGTAAGAGGACGATTAAGAATGAAAAAATCATGTGATCTTCAATTTTAGATATGGTAAGTAAGGCCTGCCTTCTGGATATGTGAGCGAATTAATGCCTTTATGGTGGAAAAAATCATAGGCTCCAAGGTGATTAACGTGAAAGGGGAGACGTTAGGAAAGATTGAAGATTTAGTCGTCGATATTGATACGGGAACAATTATGTACGCTGTCCTTGAATCCGGTGGTTTTTTGGGCATCGGTGATAAGCTCCTTCCCGTCCCCTGGGAATCCCTTGCAGCGCTTCCATCAGAAGGCATATTCTTCCTCAATAAATCCAAAGAAGAAATGGAAAAGGCACCTGCTTTTGACAAGAAGAATTTGCCAGACGTGGGGGATATGCGTTGGGGGGGAGGCATTCTCAAGCATTATGGTGTCCCCGGGTATGAACAACGGGGACCAATGGGAATGGGTTACGGTTATGGTTACGGTGGTTATGGTTACGGTGGTTATGGTTACCGTTACGGGATGTATCCTGGTTCAGAGAGAGAAGACCCTTACAAGAAAATATTTGACTCTAAAACAATTAAAACCATCTCAGGACAAGTAATAAAAGTAGAGCAAGTTCCCGAACCTGGACTCGGCATGGAAATGCGATTGACTGTCTTTATCGACAAAAAAGAGGTACTGCCGGTTTACCTGGGTCCTGCTTTCTACATTGTAGGTCCTGGCCAGGCAAAACATTTTAAAATAGGCGATCAGGTCACCGTGAGCGGCTCACAGGCCACACGTGGTGGTGAGTCTTTCATGATTGCCACGACTGTGAAGCGAGGAAATGAAGTCTTGCGATTGAGAGACAAGGATGGGAATCCAGAATGGATTGGATGGAAAAAAACCAAGTGATTGATCGTTACAAAATCCGATAGATTCAATGGGGATATTCTTCTTGCTTTTATACTATGCCCCTAATCCCCCGAACGGTAAGTCGGGGGATTAGGGCTGTCCACCGGAGATAGGGATTTGCGATATGATCTACGTCGGTTATGCCCCTGAGTTAGCAGATTTTAATCAGGCCGACCTGAAGGATCTTCGGTACCCATGCTCTCCCTGCTGAAAAAATCTCTGAGCAGGAAGCAATGAAACTATATCGTTACATTATCAGTGTGCTGGAAAAGCCAGGAAGGAAATAAGAAGTTAGAAATAGGAGCTTGTTACCGATTAGAAAATAAGGATGACATGATAGATTTTTGGAAATTAAGGACCGAGCTAAGGATGTTAGGGCCTGCCGATCTTTTTAAAATGGCCTCTAAACAGAAAGACCATCATTGTGTTTTGAATCCCAATGGATCGTGTGAATTCTATTTCAAATACAAAGGTTTTGGGTTCTGTGTTTCAGAACTCTCAGGCCAGGGATGCCAGGCAGAAAAAGCACGGCAAGAAGGGGAGCATGCAGAGAAGGCAATCGATGATAACTGTGCTGAATAACATCAGGGGTAACGGTAGAGACAGTGCTGAATCGAATTGGACGGAGCAACTTGTTGAGGTCTCTGTCTTCCTTTTCCTTAAAGCAGAAAGATCATAGAAGAAAAAATGGGTTCAAATGAGATTGGTTGAAGGAAAGACTGAAGCTAACTTAGGACAAAGGATAAACATTCAGAAAGGAGAAAACCATGATCTCAAAAATTCTTACGGCCACAGATGGTTCGGAGACAGCCCTAAAGGCAAGTAGATACGCGGTAGACCTAGCTAAACAATTAGGTGCGTCAATAACCATACTGGGCGTGATCGACAATCGATCCTTGCCAAGCAACTACCCTGTTCCTCCTGAGGCTTCAGTGATTCATATCACGGAACCTGTGGAGGATTTCCTCAGAGAAGCAGCTAAAAGGGATGTAGCTAGAGTTAAAAAACTCTGCGAAAACAAAGGCGTTTCATGTCGAACGGTCATCTCCTCAGGCCATCCTGCCGAGGAGATTATAAAAGAGGCGGAACGATCAAGATCCAATCTTATCATTCTGGGTTCCCATGGGACGAGGGCGCTGGCCGCTGTATTCCTTGGAAGTGTGACCTACGGTGTCATCCATAAAGAAACGCATATACCTGTCTTAGTTGTAAGGAGAGGAGAAAAGAATAAATGAACCGACATACGATTCCATTAGGACGTATTCTCGGTATTCCTATCCGGCTCGACTATTCCTGGTTTTTGATTTTTGTGCTTATCACCTGGACGATGGCCGTTGGCTACTACCCGGCTGAATTTAAGAACTGGCCTGTAGCGCAGTATTGGTTCATGGGAGCGGTGACAGCCATCATGCTTTTTTTGAGTGTGCTACTGCATGAACTGGGGCATTCGGTGGTGGCGATGCGCTATAAGGTTCCGGTCCGCAGCATCACGCTCTATATTTTCGGTGGTATCTCCCTAATTGGCACCGAACCACCGACCGCCGCAGCCGGATTCTGGATTGCCATCGCCGGCCCTGCTGTGAGTTTTGCTCTGGCAGCCCTCTTCAGTCTAATGCAGCCTTTCTTTGCCGGAGCTGCCCCGCTCCTGGCCCTCTCCAAATATCTGGCCTATATCAACGGCGCTCTGGGCCTGTTCAATCTTGTTCCAGGCTTCCCCCTGGACGGTGGCGGCGTCCTTCGGGCCATTGTCTGGAGTGTCACCCACAACATGCGCAGGGCCACCCTCATCGCCGCCAATGTGGGGCGATTCATCGCCTACCTCTTCATCTTCTTCGGTGTGTGGCAAATGTTTGGCGGCAACTTCATGAACGGTCTGTGGATCGCCTTCATCGGCTGGTTCCTGGAGAGTGCTGCCAGGGGGCAGGTTCAGCAACTGGCGCTCCACGATATACTGGCCGGCCATAAAGTGTCACAGGCGATGAATCGGCAATATGCAGCCATTCCTGCCGACACTACTTTGCAACACCTGGTGGACGATCACATTTTGGCGGGCGGTCGCCGGAGTTTCGTGATCAAACAGAGTGACGTGGTTATCGGCTTGTTGACAATACATCACCTAAAGGGAATCCCACGTTCTGATTGGCAGACCATGACAGCCGCCCAAGCGATGATCCCAGCCGAGCAGATGAAACGGGTCCGGCCCGATACGGAACTATGGACAGCTCTGGAAGAGATGGACCGTGATGGTGTCAACCAACTTCCTGTGATGGTAGATGGGCAAATTCAGGGCATGCTCAGCCGGGAGGATGTCGTCGGCTATCTGCGCACCTTGCAGGAACTCGGCGTTTAGCCTAGTGGTTTGGCTTTGATGCGGTGCTTATGCAGCAACTAAAATGAATAAGGAGGTAGAGTGTGATGACAGCATCCAAGAAAAAAACAAAGAGAAGTGAAATGGTAAGGAAAACAGAGTTTAGTTTATCAGCGCCTAAGGTACAGAAGGTATCCATCGCCGGGGATTTTAATCAATGGAATCCGTCTTCACACCCTTTGCAACAGGATACCAAAGGGACTTGGAAAATTTCACTTGATTTAAAACCAGGTAAGTATGAGTACCGATTCCTGTTGGACGGCGAATGGCAAAACGATCCAAATTGTGATTCTTTCGTTGAGAACCCTTTCGGCACGTCAAATTGTCTGAAAATTGTGGAATAAGATTTAGACATGTTATACGAGCAGATAAAAAAGCGAAGAATCACCGAGTTATTAGCAATCTGCTGAAATGAAATACCTTTGAAAATTAAAAAATAAGGAGGGAATAAACGATGTTTAAAAAGATTCTGTTCTGCACCGATTTTTCTGAAAACTCTCACTGGGCCTTCACCTATACCCTTAACCTCGCTAAAACCTACAAATCCAAACTCTTTATCCTTCATGTCACTCCAGAACCATACCACCCGGAACAGCTTTCGATTTACCTCCCTCAAGAAAAACTGGAAGAATTGAGGACCTCCCAGAAGAAAGAACTCGACAAAGAATTGAACACCCATTACCTCCGAAAGCTGAAGGAATTCAAAAATTATAAAGTTCTGTTCAAAGAGGGTGAGCCCTTCGTAGAGATCATCCAGATGGCCAAGAAGGAATCTGTAGATCTCATCGTGATGGGAACACATGGGAGAACAGGCTTGGATCATGTCCTCTTTGGAAGCACGGCAGAGAAGGTGGTGAGAAAGTCGCCCTGCCCGGTACTGACCATCCGGCTCCCCGGGAAACGTTTTAAAATGCCTTGACGCCGATCCATGAGTACGAACCGAATACCCGGGGCTCCCCGAAGCCGACCGAATCATTACGGGCGATGGCGGCTGGCGCCCCCCAAGCATGAGGAGGCGATCGGATGACATCACCCAACGAGGTTGTGTTCCTGTTTGACGTGGACAACACCCTGCTCGACAATGACCGCGTGCAAGATGACCTCAGGAACCATCTTGAGAGCGAGTTCGGAGCTGAGAGCCGGGATCGGTACTGGGCAATATTTGGAGAGTTGCGCGCCGAGCTTGGCTATACGGACTACCTAGGCGCTTTGCAGCGCTACCGGCTGGAGGACATGTGAGATCCGCGACTGCTGATGATGTCTTCTTTTCTGGTGGATTATCCGTTTGTGAATCGGTTGTATCCTGGTTCGCTCGATGCCCTTGAGCACGTTCGCGCCTGGGGAGAAACGGTCATCCTGTCCGATGGCGACGTGGTCTTCCAGCCGCGCAAAGTTCAACGCTCAGGGCTCTGGGAAGCGGCCGAGGGGCGTGTATTAATCTACATCCACAAAGAACAGATGCTGGATGAGGTTGAGCCGCTCTATTCGGCCCGGCATTATGTTATGGTGGACGACAAGCTGCGCATTCTGGCGGCGATGAAAAGGATCTGGGGGGACCGGCTGATGACCGTATGGCCGCTCCAGGGACATTACGCGCTCGACCCCAAAGCCATCGCCACCTATCCGCCGGCTGACCTCACGATTGAGCGCATCGGCGATCTGGTCAATTACGGCTTACCTGCGTTACTCAGCGCAGCCAAAGCCGACGATGCAAGATAGGGAGGGAACGATGAAGGCGACACAACAGCTTCATGATCTTGGTCAGAGCCTTTGGCTCGACAACATTACCCGTGGGCTCCTGACAAAGGGGACTCTCCACCATTATATCACCGAACTTTCGGTGACGGGGCTTACCTCGAACCCCACGATCTTTGATCACGCCATTAAAAATACCGAGTTCTACAACGATGCCATCCGTCAAAAGGTGCGTGAGGGGAAGTCGGGGGAAGAGTTGTTCTTCGAACTTGCCCTGGAGGATCTGACCCAGGCTGCCGATCTCTTTCGGCCGGTCTACGAGGGAACGGACAGGGTTGACGGCTGGGTGTCCTTAGAGGTTTCACCGCTTCTTGCATACGATACTGCCAGGAGTATCAAAGAGGCTACTGAACTGCACGGCAGAGCGAAACGACCTAACCTCTTCATCAAGATTCCGGGCACCCGCGAGGGACTCCCCGCGATTGAGGAGACGGTCTTCGCAGGTGTGCCGGTCAATGTCACACTCTTGTTCTCGCGGGAGCAGTACATCGCCGCAGCCGAAGCATACATGCGAGGGATCGAGCGCCGGATCGAAGCCAGCCTCGGCCCGGAAGTGGGCTCCGTGGCATCACTCTTCATCAGCCGCTGGGACAAAGCGGTTATAGGAAAGGTTCCAGAGGAACTTCAGAACTGTCTCGGTATTGCCATCGCCAAACGGACATACAAAGCCTACCAGGATCTGCTTGCCTCGCGCCGGTGGCAGAAACTTGCCAGAGCCGGAGCGCAACCGCAGCGCCTCCTGTGGGCCAGCACTGGAACGAAAGACCCCAAGGCTTCAGATGTTCTTTACATCGAGGCGCTCGCGGCCCCAAGCACCATCAACACGATGCCTGCGGAGACGTTACTCGCCTTCGCCGATCACGGCAAAGTGAATGACGTGTTGCCGGTTGACGGCGGCGATGCCGAGGAAATACTCGCCAGATTCGCAAAGGTTGGTGTGGACAATGCGGCGCTCGCCGCTCAACTCCAGAGAGAGGGAGCCCTAACTTTCGACAAGTCCTGGAACGAGCTGATCGATGCCATCGCTTCAAAGTGCGACATGTTCGTAAAGACGACTCAATCAGGAGGAAAACAATGATGACCACGAACGAAACATTCAAGACGCGGCCACTGACGGAGAAACCGGCGTGGAAGGCCCTTGGGGAGCATTACCAGAAAGTCCGCAATGTGCATCTGCGATCTCTTTTTGCCGATGATCCGCACCGGGGCGAGCGGATGGCTGTCGAAGGCGCTGGCGTTTACCTCGACTACTCGAAAAATCGCATCACAGATGAGACAATTCGCCTTCTTGTGAATCTCGCTGAGGAGTGCGGATTGCGTCAGCACATCGAGGCCATGTTCCAGGGCCAGAAGATCAATGCTACGGAGAATCGGGCCGTTCTTCACATCGCCTTGCGTGCGCCTAAGAGCGAGCAGATTCTCGTTGACGGAGTCGATGTCGTGCCCGAGGTGTACGCCGTACTTGATAGGATGGCCGTTTTCTCAGAACAGGTTCGCAGCGGCCAGTGGCAGGGATACACTGGAAAGCGCATCCGCAACGTCATTAACATTGGCATCGGCGGCTCCGATCTTGGCCCTGTCATGGCTTACGAGGCGCTGAGGCACTACAGCAGCCGTGACATGACCTTCCGGTTCGTTTCCAACGTGGACGGTACGGACTTCGAAGAGGCCACACGTGACCTCGACCCTGAAGAGACGCTAGTCATCGTTTCTTCGAAGACCTTCACGACCATCGAGACGATGACCAATGCCCACACGGCACGCGCATGGGTGCTGAAGGCCCTGCGTTACGAAGAGGCCGTAACCAGGCACTTCGTGGCGGTCTCGACGAACGCCGAAGAGGTGGCGAAGTTCGGCATTGACACCGCGAACATGTTCGGGTTCTGGGATTGGGTCGGGGGCCGCTACTCGATGGATTCGGCCATCGGTCTCTCGACCATGATTGCCATCGGTCCGGAGCACTTTCGCGCCATGCTTGCCGGCTTGCACTCGATGGACGAGCACTTCCGCACTGCACCATTCGAGAAGAACGTGCCAGTGATCATGGGGCTTCTCTCAGTATGGTACAGTAACTTCTTTGGCACGCAGACGGTTGCGGTCCTGCCCTACGCGCACTATCTCAAGCGCTTCCCGGCCTACCTCCAACAGTTGGCCATGGAGAGCAACGGCAAGCACGTCACGCTTGCCGGCGCGGTCGTCAACTATCAAACAGGACCCATCTATTGGGGCGAGCCAGGCACCAACGGCCAGCACTCGTTCTACCAGCTCATCCACCAGGGAACCAAACTGATCCCGTGCGATTTCATCGGCTTCTACCGCACGTTGAACCCGCTCGGCCATCATCACGACCTGCTGATGGCGAACCTGTTTGCGCAGACGGAAGCGCTGGCCTTCGGTAAGACAGAGGATGAGGTGAGGACCGAGGGCACACCGGACTGGCTGGCGCCGCACCGCGTGTGTGAAGGCAATCGTCCGACGAATACGATTCTCGCAGAGAGGCTGACACCGGAGTCCCTCGGCATGCTCGTCGCGCTTTACGAGCACAGTGTATTCACGCAAGGGGTGGTCTGGCACATTGATTCATTCGACCAGTGGGGCGTCAAGCTCGGCAAAGTGCTGGCGAAGCGGATCATTTCTGAGATGGAAAGTGTCGAGGACCCCCCGCTCCATCATGACAGCTCGACCAACTCACTCATCCGGCACTACCGTTGGTTCAAAGGAGGGCAATCATGAAAGTGAGCCCTTTTGCGGGAAAGCCTGCTGAGCCGTCGATGCTCGTCAACGTGCCCAAGCTTATCACCGCCTACTACACCGAGACTCCCGATCCCTCCATACCCGAGCAACGGATCTCGTTCGGCACCTCAGGGCATCGCGGCTCGGCCTTCCAGAAAGCTTTCAACGAATGGCATATTCTCGCCATCAGTCAGGCCATTTGCCTGTACCGCAGGCAGCAGAAGATCGATGGCCCGCTCTTTCTCGGTATGGACACGCACGCGCTTTCGGTGCCGGCTCTTGCCAGCGCGCTGGAGGTGCTGGCGGCCAACGGGGTGGATGTCATGATCGCGGAGAAGGATGAATATACGCCGACTCCTGTCGTATCTCATGCGATTCTCACTTACAACCGTGGGCGCAAGAAAGGACTCGCCGACGGCATCGTGATCACGCCTTCGCACAATCCGCCACATGACGGCGGGTTCAAATACAACCCGCCAAACGGTGGGCCGGCGGAACGCGTCGTCACCGATTGGATCGAGTCGAAGGCAAACTGGCTTCTCGAGAATGGCCTGCGGGGTGTGAAGAGGATTCCTGTCGAGAAGGCGCTTCGCGCCTCCACGACGCACCGGCATGACTACCTCGATGCCTACGTGAGCGATCTTGGCAGTGTGATCGACATGGACGCCATTGGCGGCGCGAAGATCAGCCTGGGCGTAGATCCGCTCGGAGGCGCCGGGGTCCATTACTGGGGGCCGATTGCCGAGCGCTATGGGTTGAACCTCACCGTCGTCAACGATGCCGTGGATCCGACCTTCCGATTTATGACGGTCGATTGGGACGGCCAGATCCGCATGGACCCATCCTCGCCTTACGCCATGCAGAGGTTGATCGGTCTGAAGGATCGCTTCGAGATCGCCTTCGCCTGCGACACCGACCACGACCGGCATGGGGTTGTTACCAGGAGTGCGGGACTGCTTCCGCCCAATCACTACCTTGCGGTCGCCATCTTCTACCTCTTTCAACACCGACCGAAGTGGGGCAAGGAAGCGGCGGTTGGGAAGACCGTGGTCAGCAGCCAGATGATTGATCGCGTCACAGCGAAGCTGGGAAGAAAGCTCTACGAGGTGCCAGTCGGTTTCAAGTGGTTCGTTGACGGTCTGCTCGACGGCTCGCTTGGCTTTGGCGGAGAGGAGAGCGCGGGTGTGTCTTTCGTCCGTCTGGATGGCAGCGTCTGGACGACGGACAAAGACGGAATCGTCCCGGCTCTGCTCGCGGCGGAGATCACGGCCCGGTTGGGCCGGGATCCTGGCGAAATCTACCGCGAACTCACGCGCCAGTTCGGTGAGCCTATTTACGACCGCGTTGAGGCGTCTGCCACCCCGGAGCAGAAAGAGGCGCTGGAAAAACTCTCCCCGGAACAGGTTCGATTCACAGATTTGGCCGGCGAAAAGATCCAGACCCTGCTTACCCATGCGCCGGGCAATGGTGCCCCTATCGGTGGAATAAAGGTGATTGCCGAGAGTGGGTGGTTCGCGGCGCGCCCATCAGGGACAGAGAATATCTACAAGATCTACGCCGAGAGCTTCCTTGGAGAGGATCATCTGCGGCACATCCTGGAGGAAGCGCAGACAATCGTCAACGATGCTCTGGCGGCGGCGCCACAGGGATCAGGGCTTGCAAGCAATACAAATTTGTAGGAGAAACTATGAGCAAACAAACACCTGTCAGCAAGCCGATCTACAGTCTTTTACCCACGGACGTCGAAGGATTCGATTCCCTGGCGGAGCTTGCCCTGGATATGCGCTGGTCGTGGAATCATGCCGCCGACGAAGTGTGGCGGCAGCTTGATCCCGCGCTTTGGGAGTTCACTCAAAACCCTTGGGTTGTCCTACAGACTGTCTCGAGGGACAAACTCCAGCGCGTGTCAGCCGATCCCGCCTTCCGCAAGAAGGTCGATGCGCTCGTGCAAGCCAGGCGTCAGGCGGCAAAAGCCCCCGCGTGGTTTCAGCAAGATCATCCACAGTCGCCCCTGACCCGTGTCGCGTATTTCAGCATGGAATTCATGTTGAGCGAAGCTCTGCCCATCTACTCAGGGGGGCTTGGCAATGTGGCCGGCGATCAGCTCAAAGCGGCCAGTGATCTGGGCGTGCCGGTGGTCGGAGTGGGGCTGCTCTACCAACAAGGCTATTTTCGGCAGGTGCTCGACAAGGACGGAGCGCAACAGGCCCTTTTTCCCTACAACGATCCCGGGCAATTGCCCATCACGCCGTTGCGCCAGGCGAACGGGGAGTGGTTGCGGCTGGAGCTCGACTTGCCCGGCTATCCGGTCTGGCTGCGCGCCTGGCAGGTCCAGGTTGGCCGAGTGCAGCTTTACCTGCTCGACAGCAATGACCTTGCGAACCTCCCGGCTCACCGAGGCATTACCAGCGAGCTATACGGGGGCGGGCCGGAATTACGTTTTAATCAAGAGCTGGTACTCGGGATCGGCGGGTGGCGCCTGCTCAATGCGCTCGGCCTCAAGCCAGAAGTCTGCCACCTGAATGAAGGGCATGCCGCCTTCGCCGTGTTGGAACGGGCTCGAACCTTTATGGAAGAGACCGGACAACCCTTCGAAGTCGCACTGAGCGCAACACGAGCGGGCAACCTCTTTACCACCCACACGCCGGTGGCCGCCGGTTTTGACCGTTTCGCTCCTGCCCTCATCGAGCAATACCTCGGTGGGTATGCCCAGAACAAGCTCGGTATCTCGCTTCACGATTTGCTGGCCCTTGGGCGCGCGAACCCGAACGACTCTTCTGAACCCTTTAATATGGCCTACCTGGCTGTGCGAGGGAGCGGAGCGGTTAACGGGGTGAGCCGCTTGCACGGGAAGGTGAGCCGACGGATTTTTACGCCTCTCTTTCCGCGCTGGCCGGAGGAGGAAGTGCCCATTGGACATGTTACCAACGGAGTCCACATGCCGAGCTGGGACTCGGCAGAATCTGACGATCTGTGGACTGAAGCCTGCGGAAAAGGCCGCTGGCTGGGGACCATGGAAACCTTGGAGCGGGACATTCGCCGCGTTTCCGACACCAAGCTCTGGCAACTTCACACCGTCGCCAGCAAGTCTCTCATTGAATACGCCCGCGAACGATTGTCCCGGCAACTGGCCGCTTCAGGCGCGTCACCCGCGGCGGTTGACGGCGCGAAGCATCTGTTTGATCCCAACGCATTGACGCTGGGCTTTGCGCGCCGTTTCGCGACCTACAAGAGGCCGGACCTGCTGCTGCACGACCCGGAGCGACTGCTTCGCCTGTTAACCAATCCTCAGCGGCCTGTGCAACTCATCCTTGCCGGTAAGGCCCATCCGGCGGACCGGGCGGGGCAGGCCCTGATTCAGGAATGGACCCATTTCATTCGGCGGCCCGAGGCGCGCCCCCAAGTGATATTCCTCAGCGACTACGACATGCATTTGACCGAGCACATGGTGCAGGGGGTAGATGTCTGGATCAACACGCCACGACGGCCCTGGGAGGCGTGTGGAACGAGCGGCATGAAGGTGCTCGTCAATGGAGGCATCAATCTCTCGGAATTGGACGGATGGTGGGCGGAAGCCTATACGCCTGAGGTGGGGTGGGCGTTGGGTGACGGCCAGGAACATGGCGATGATCCGGCCTGGGACACTGCCGAAGCCGGGGCGCTCTACGACTTGCTCGAACGCGAGGTGATCCCCGAGTTTTATACGCGCAACAAGCAGGGCATTCCCACTGCCTGGGTGGCGCGTATGCGTGAAAGCATGGCGCAGTTGACACCACAGTTTTCCGCGAACCGCACCGTGCGCGAATACACCGAACAACACTACCTCCCGGCTGCTACCGCCTACCATTTGCGCATTGCCAATAAAGGCGCAATCGGCAGGCAAATGGTCGATTGGCAGCAAAGTCTGGAACAGAAATGGGCCACGCTACACTTCGGCGAAGTGAAGGTTGAGACTCGTGGCGAGCAGCACGTATTTGAGGTTCAAGTTTATCTTGATGACCTTGACCCGAAGGCCGTGCGAGTCGAGCTTTATGCCGACGGAGGCAACGGCGGTAGCCCAGTGCGGCAGGAGATGAAGCGCGTTCGCCAACTGGCCGGCGCGTCGGGCGGCTACGTTTACAGCGCGGCTGTGTCTGCGGCCCGCCCACCAGCGGACTATACGACGCGAGTGATACCGCACTGCGACGGCGTTGCGATCCCACTGGAAGACGCACGAATCCTGTGGCAGCGATGATCCGATCGACGGAGGAAAAGACGATGAAGAAAGCGACTGCAATCACCTGCGTGTTTCTGGATATCGGCGGTGTCCTGCTCACCAACGGGTGGGACCATCATGCCCGCAAACGGGCGGCGACGAACTTCAAGCTGGAGTTGGCCGAGATGGAGGATCGGCATCACCTGACCTTCGACACCTACGAGGAGGGAAAGCTCACGCTGGAAGAATATTT
>Ga0187886_1001364_pt1 | contig 22499 bp, 23 predicted proteins | sample June2016WEW_20_1_FD_133001 | JGI IMG/M metagenome (GOLD analysis project Ga0187886, IMG submission 133001) | Peatland microbial communities from SPRUCE experiment site at the Marcell Experimental Forest, Minnesota, USA - June2016WEW_20_150 | ecosystem: Environmental > Terrestrial > Soil >... | reverse complement strand
TTCGGACTTGCTTCCCGTGAGCTTGAGGATCAAGCGGGCGAATTCCAGAATGGTGAACTCCGTCGGATTGCCGATGTTGACGGGTTCGTGATAGTCCGATTGCGACAACCGGTAAATTCCGTCGATCAAATCGGTCACGTAACAGAAGCTGCGCGTTTGTGAGCCGTGGCCGAAGACCGTGAGCGGTTCACCCTGCAGCGCCTGGCCGACGAAGGCCGGCACGACGCGACCGTCTCGCAGCCGCATGCGCGGACCGTAGGTGTTGAAGATGCGGACGATTCTGGTGTCAACCTTGTGATAGCGACGATAAGCCATCGCCATCGCCTCGGCGAACCGTTTGGCTTCGTCGTAAACGCCGCGCGGGCCGATCGGATTCACGTGGCCCCAGTAATCTTCCGACTGTGGGTGCTGCAACGGGTCGCCGTACACTTCCGATGTGGAGGCGAGCAAAAACTTGGCGCCCTTGGCCTTGGCCAGACCCAGAGCATTGTGGGTGCCGAGAGAGCCGACTTTGAGGGTCTGAATCGGCAATTCGAGGTAATCAATCGGGCTGGCCGGCGAGGCAAAGTGGAAAACGTGCTGCACCGGCTCCGCCAGATAGATGTACTCGGTGACGTTGTGGTGGATGAATTTGAAATTTCGGTTGCCGGCCAGATGCGCGATGTTGTTGATGCTGCCCGTGATCAGGTTGTCCATGGCGATCACCTGATGCCCTTCGGCGAGCAAACACTCGCAGAGGTGCGAGCCGAGAAAGCCCGCACCGCCCGTGACGAGCGAAACCGGAGTTGTTGTGGTTGCTGGCATCGGGTTCAATGCGCTCCAAAACCACTAACCACAACAGGAATGGTACGGAGAAGGATGGTCAGGTCGAGCCAGAGCGACCAATTGTCGATGTACTGAAGATCAAGCTTCATCCACTGCTCAAAGCCGATCTTGTTGCGGCCGCTGATCTGCCACAGGCAGGTCAGGCCCGGTTTCATCGACAGACGGCGGCGATGAGCGAAATTCCGGAACTGATCGATTTCATAATAAGGGAGGGGGCGCGGTCCAACCAGGCTCATATCGCCCATCAGAACGTTCCAGAGCTGCGGGAGTTCATCGATGCTGATCTTGCGCAGGAAGCGGCCCAATGGGGTGATCCTCGGGTCTTCTCTGATTTTGAAGACGGGGCCTGTCATTTCGTTTAATGCCTCCAGTTCGGCACGCACCATTTCGGCGTTGGTAACCATCGAGCGGAACTTGTACATGGTGAACAACCGTCCATGCAAGCCGCTTCGTTTCTGGCGGAAGAGAATCGGCCCCGGCGACGTCAGCTTGATGGCGATGGCGACGGGGACCATGACCAGCGGGCCAAGAACGATCAGCCCGATCGCCGACCCGAGGATATCGATGAGTCGTTTGCAGATCAGTTGCCAAGAAACTTCCGGAGTCGTGCGAAAGACCAGCACTGGTTTGCCGTGGAATTCGTCGATCGTGGCGCGCGCGATGGAAGTTCTCACGAAGTCGGCCACCAACCACGCCTCCACGCCCTCGGTCTCGCACGCAAGGATCGCCCGTTCGACTTCGCTGAAGTACGTCTGGGCGACATTGAAGATCACACAATTGATCGGCTGGCTGTGGAGCATCTCGGGCAGTTTTTCCAGTGATTCACGGCTCGGATCGATCTTGGCCACGACCCCAAAATCCCACTCGGGATGGTCTTCAAGCGCTTTCTCGAATTCGGCATTTCTTTCCTCGGAGCCGACAAGGATGACCGGGCGGGTGATTCTCCCGCGCTTGGCATGAGCCTGTATGTACGCTTGGAAGAGGAGGTCCTTGGCAAAAAGTACCACCACGCTGAACACCGCAAACAACAGGATCACGCCACGGCTCGCAGCGGTCAGCACCAGAAAATAGGTGGCTGCGATGACGATCAACGCGCAGATCGATACGCTTTTGACCAAGATCCAGAGCGTTAGCCGTCGGCGGTAGTGAAGCGGTCGCGTGTAGAATCCGTTCAGGTCGAGCAAGAACGGAAACAACGGCAGAATGATCAGGTACAGCCACTTGTAGTAACGAAATGGAGCAATCAGGCTGAAGTGCAGTGGATACCGGAAAGCAAGTTCCTCACGAAACGCGTGTGACAGCCAGAACACAGCGGCGATCAGCAGCGCGTCGCTGACCTGATTGGACTGAATGAACAACTCTCTTCGCTTGCTTGGCATGAAACCTAAAACGGTACCGACTGCTAGCCCGAAGCCGGCACGGGGTAAATGTTCTGGACGAAGTACCCACAAGAAACCAACCCCGCGAGGGCAGCGCCCAGCACGCGGGATCGGGTTGTCTTGAAAGCCGTAACCTTTATCGCGCCCACAGCGACCCTTGTCTTTCCGTCAGTTTTGGCCGGGAGACAAACTAACCCTGCTCCGCCTGCTGCGCAACCGCCACCACTCTTTCCAAAACAAAGGCACGATGGCCATGTCGTCCACCAAATAGCGTCGCCACATTCGCGCGGGTTCTTGCATCAACCGATACAGCCACTCCAGCCCGGCTTTTTGCATCCATCGAGGCGCCCGTTTCACGCAACCTGCCGCCACATCAAACGATCCGCCCACCCCCATCATAAACGGCACGCCCAACTCTCCTTTCCATCTGCCCAAGAATATCTCTTTTTTGGGTGAACTGATCGCCACAAACAAAATGTCAGCCCGCGAGCGCCGAATCTGCTCGACCACTGCTGGCTCCTCCTCGGCCGACCAGTATCCGTCATGCCAGCCCGCCACACTCAACTGGGGATATCGCGCCTGCAGTGTCTGCGCCAGTTTCGTCACGATTTCCTCTCTTGCCCCCAAAAAAAACGGGCGGTAACCTTTCTCCGCGCTGCGCTCGATCAGTGCCATCATCAGATCCGTGCCGTTCACCCGCTCCTTCAACGGCTGGCCGAGCCATCGTGACATCCAGACCACTGGCTGGCCGTCCACATTGATCAAATCGCAAGAGCGAATGACCTCTCGCAGTTTGGCGTCCCGGTGCGCCTTCACAATTTTGTCCACATTGACCACCACATGTTGGTGGACGCGCCCGCTCCGAATGAATTCCTCGATCTTCTGGAGGGTCTCCTCGACCGTGAGGTTATCAATCGGAATGCCAAAAATCTCGATACGACCGGCCATCGTTTTCAGCCTCTGCTCTCAGGAAGACACTTCGGAGCTCCCGCTCAGTTCATTGATACACGAACGCATTAGAGAATCTTGGTTCAATTCAAAGCTCAAGAACGCCGAGAGTATAGGGTTCGCCTGCTGCGAAGTCAATCCGCGCTTGTGCGCGGACGCGTTCGCTGCCATATCTCTCGGTCGTGAGCTTTCTGCCGATGCGTTCTTCTCCTTGTTGCTCTTGTCCCTTTGGGACGCCGGCAACCGGCCGCTACCAGTCCCGACGCTGTCATTTTTGCTCGCGGCGGCTAGTCCGAGAAAATAGGTTGCCGCGATGACGATCAACGCGCACACCGACACGCTTTTGACCAAGATCCAGAGCGTCAGCCGGCGGCGATAGTGGAGCGGGCGCATGTAGAATCCGTTCGGGGCGAGCAGGAACGGAAACAACGGCAGAACAACCAGATAGAGCCACTTGTAGTATCGAAACGGAGCGATCAAGCTGAAGTGCGGGGGATGCCGGAAAGCGAGTTCCTCACGAAACGCGTGTGACAGCCAGAAGACAGCGGCAATCACCAGCGCGTCGCTCACTTGATTGAACTGGATGAACAACTCTCTTTGCTTGCATGACATGAAACCTAAAACTGTGGCCACTGCTCGTCGTTGCGCGTGGTCAGCCCCACTAGCCCGAAACCAGCGCGGGGTAAATGTCCTGCACAAATCGCGCGATCATCTGCATCGTTTCGTCGTCGGACCGCCCGGAACCGTTTCCCGCCTGCCCCTTCGTCACGGGAGCGTAAATCAGAACGTACGCCCACCGATGATTTGTATTGTGCAGCACGCGGTCCATGGATGTCCAAAGAATCCGCCGCCAGTGGTACGGCGTCACGCGCCCTTTTCCGACAAACCAATAGACAAAAACATATCGAACTGGCATCGCGCGACCGGCCGGCGAATTCACAGCGTGAGTCGTGTTCATCCGCATCACTTTCAACTCACCACCTGCCGCCGCCGCCGTGTGAATGGGTTCGGTGTATTCGTTTTCGATCTTCCAGCCCTGGCCGGGCAGGCAGAGCTCGGGACGATGGATGCTGGCGACTTCCCGGCCGGCGAGTATGATCGAGCAAAACACTTCATCGCCCGCCTTGTCGGTGTACAGTCTCCGCGCCCCTTCCGTGTCAGCGCCCAGAACCTGGCGTTCGTCCTCGCTTAAGCCTTTGAGTTCTCCGCCGGTCCAATCGGCCACTTTTTCAGGTAGAAACGGTTGCTCATCCACCAAGCGCACGCCCGGTTCGGAGGTGCGAGTCACGTCCGACGTCAATGCGGTCACGAGGATTCCTGCTCCCAGAATTGCAACCACGACCGCGATTTGCACCACGCTCGGCCCCCGGTTTCGCGGACGTACCGCGACCGTCGGCTGTGGTTGAGACACGCTTGTCTGCGTGTCCGTAGTTTGTCCGTCACTCATGCGTCTCGTGTTGTTCGATGGGCTTCATCCAGCTTTCCCAGAGGCGACGATAGGGGAAGTTCAACAACAGGCCCAGAATCACCATCGCCGCCAGCGCCACGGGAAACAGAATGAATCCCGACCACCCATGATAAATATTTCCCGCCACTTCTTGGCCGTAGACTTCCGCGACCAGAGCGATCGAGACCACCCGCGCCATGTTGCCCAACACCGCCAGCGGCATGGAACTCAGAAACAGCACCCATCGTTTCCACTGGCTTTTCTGCGTGACGTACGCGTACGCCGCCGTCACCGTCGTCAGCGCCATCAAGGAGCGGATGCCGCTGCACGGATCAGCCACATCGAACCGGAACACCCTCGAATAAATTCCCGTGCCAACTCGGACCGTCTCGATGCCCAGCCAATTCAGCAAAGCCGTGGAAGCTTGCGCCACAAACATCCGAAGGGGGAAACCCACCATCTCATCCAGAAAATTCAGAGGAATCATCAGGAAAAGAAATGTGATCGGGAAAAACAGCACCCGGAACACGTTGCGCCCCGCCAGCGCCAGCGTCAGCCCGTAGAGCAGCACCACGAACGAAGCCACCACGGTGTGCGCCTGCGAGCCCTTGACACCCAAGAAGTACAAAAACATGGCCAGCGCCACCACCACCGCCCCCCAAGTCACGGGCTCGATCTTCGAGCTGCGCAACTCTGTGCGCTTCCACCAGACCAAGCCCAAAGCAATCAGCGGAATCAGCGGACCATGGGAATAATTGGAGACGTTCCTCCAATGCGCCCGCAGCCAATAGTAGCAGGGCACGGTGCCGATGGGTTGCACCCAGTACCCGTAATACACGAATCCCACGATGGCCATGCCCAAAGCCAGTTTCAACCCATCCAGTGCCAAGGCGGGAAAACGATCCGTAGCGGTTAAAGAGATCTTCCTCATCGAGCTGTCTAGAAAAACACCGCGATAGTCTAAAGTCGCCTGCGGGCAAAGTCAAACGAGCAGGTAGGCGGGTAGTGGGTCAGTTTGGGCTGAGAATTAACGCCCGCCTCCATTGCCGGTGTGCATCGCAAGCGCTGATGTTTTCGGCAGAAGTCGCAACACATAAAGTACAGGGCAACCGCGTGCTCATGATTCTCCACTTTCTTGTTGAACGCATTGCTTACCGATAGTTGTGCAGGCTTGCATACCACCAGCTCTCAGATTAACCTGCTCCCCGACGCCACTTGGAAAACCTTGTCATGTCTTTACCTGTGAAACCGAAATCTCGTCAGGCCGACCAGACTTACGCGGCCCGTGCCAGTTGGGCGGTGCCGAGCCGACAGAACCTCATGCCCATTCACTGTGAAAACGCAGACCAAGCTTCACCTTGACCGCCGCGTGGGAGTGCCCATCGCTTGGGCGCTCAATCTGACGGCGCGTGTGTTGGGCAAGGTGCTCCACCGCAACCACACCGTTGCCACTGCCAATACTCGTACCATTGTCTTCGCCAAATACGTGGGAATGGGCAGTATCATCCAAGCCACTCCGCTGATTCGAACCGTCAAGGCGCGCTTTCCCCAAGCCCGGATTATCTTTGTCACCAACCATTCCTGTCAGCGACTGGCCGAACGGCTGGAGCACATTGACGCGATCATTCCCGTGGATGATCGCGGCTTCTTCCGCCTTGGTTGGAGTTCGTTGCGGACAATCGCGGCGCTGCTGCGCTCGCGGGTGGATCTGTTTTTCGACTTGGAAGTGTATTCGGCCTACGGCAGCATCATGTCACTGCTGAGCCTGTCTCGCAACCGCCTCGGGTTCTACCGCAGGTCGGCGGAGCACAAGATCGGCACCTACACCCATCTTATGTACTTCAACGCGCGGCACCCCGTCCGCTACGTCTATCTCCAACTGGCCCGCGCCGTGGGTTGCGAGCCAATCGAACCGGATCGGCTGGGCCCCATTCGCGTGACAGCTTCCGACAGGGCCGAGCTCACAGGTAAGCTGCACACCTTGGGGATTGAGCAAGGGCGCTATATTGTCGTCAGTCCGAACGCCGACCTGATGAGCGACCGGCGGCGGTGGCCGGGCAACCGCTTTGCCTTACTTATCCACAAAGTTATCGAGCACTTAGACCTTCCGGTTCTGTTAACCGGCACGGTGACGGAATACGCTCATGTGGCTGGTATCATTGAGCAGATTCCCAGTGGCTGCGCAGATCGAGTGCACAACTTGGCTGGAGAACTGTCGCTAGGTGGATTTCTTGCCTTGCTGGAGCAAGCACGTTGTGTGATCACCATTGACACAGGGCCGATGCACATGTGCTGGGCTTTGGGTACCCCTTCTGTATGCCTCTTCGGGCCGGGCGACCCTGTCCACTACGGGTGGGCTGGACCGAACGTTGAGATTCTGTATGAGCGCGTGTACTGCAGTCCGTGCTTGTATGAGACCGACGAACCACCGTGCCGGGGCAACAACATCTGTATGCAGCGCATCGAGGTGGACGCAGTCCTCGGTGCGATTCAGCGAGTCCTGGCCGCCACCGTCCCGAATCGCCTGCCGGCTTTCGAGGTTGGGGTTTTTCTGGATGGCGGTGGTGCGCCACTCGGTCGGTTCGTGCGGGGGTCAATTGAGGACCCCCCCTTGTAAGGCGGAAGGACTATGGCGATTTTCGTAGTCGGATCAGGTCCAGCCGGAGTTTCAGCCGCCTACAGCTTGCTGCGGACGGGACTCCCCGTCACGATGCTGGACGTGGGGTTTCGTCTGGAGTCGCAACGACAGCAGATCGTTGATCGCCTCGCGGCCGGAATGCCGGAGTCTTGGGACGACCAGAGCCTCGATGACTTGCGAGGCCCCACGAAAGCAAGCGCGAGAGGATTGCCGCAGAAGCTCGTGTATGGGTCCGACTTTCCCTATCGGGTGCCGGCGGAGTTGATCCAGATCAACCAGCACAAGACTGACCTGGTGATCTCGCATGCCCTGGGTGGCCTCAGCACAGCGTGGGGCGCTAATGTCCTTCCTTTTCTCGCGCAAGACATCACGAACTGGCCGATTGGCCTCGCGGAGTTGGCACCCTACTACCGGGCCGTGTTCAGCTTCGTTGATCTGGCCGCGCGGGAAGATCGGCTCGCACAACTCTTCCCGTTTCATGCGGAGCGACACCAGCCACTGCAACTCAGCCGTCAAGCTGAGGCTCTCCTGACGGACTTGGAACGGCATCGGGAAACATTAACGCACCACGGTTTTGAGTACGGCCAGTCACGGCTGGCCGTACGTGCTTATCCGAAAAGCGGCGACGCCGGTTGCGTATACTGCGGTTTGTGCTTGTATGGATGCCCCTACAAGTTGATCTACTGCTCCGCGCAAACCTTGCCGGAACTGCAGCAGTTCCCGAATTTCAAATACGTTCCCGGCTACTACGTCGAGCGGCTGGCGGAGTCGCCGGCGGGCATCACGATCCACGCGCGCCGGGTCGCCGATGGCCAAACGCAGCAGTTCTCCGCCGAGCGCGTCTTTTTAGGCTGCGGTACGATCTCCACAACGAAGATCGTCCTCGAATCGCTGGGGGCACTGAACCAAGAGGTCTTGGTGCGCGACAGCCAGTACTTTCTGACGCCGCTGCTGCGCTTTCATCCGGTGCCAGATGTGACCACAGAGCGCTTGTACACGTTGTCGCAGATCTGTCTGCTCTTGCGTGATCCGGCGTTGAGTCCCCGCTCCGTTCATATGCTGGTTTACACCTACAACGACCTCTACCGCCGCGCTCTGGAAAGGCTCTTGCCCTTCCGGTCGGTGCGGAACTCCCTGCTGGCGCGTCTCATGATTGTCCAAGGGTATCTGCATTCGGAGGACTCAGCAACGCTGACCATGCGCGTCGAGCGCGCGGCGGGCGCCGATCTAGCTCGCGTCATTCTCGAAGGTCGCCCCAACCCACGGACGCGGGCGATGATCCGCCAAGTTCTCCGGTGCCTGCGCGCGGTCGCGCCGGGTTTGCGGAGTGCGATTGTGCCGTTCATGACTCACGTCGTCGCGCCCGGTAAGAGTTACCACGTGGGCGCCAGTCTGCCGATGCGCGAGCGGCCGGGCGATTTCGAGTGCGATAGGCTTGGGCGGCCAGCGGGGTTCACTCGCGTGCACCTCGTTGACGCCTCCTGCTTCTCCTCGGTGCCGGCCACAAACGTCACCCTCACCGTAATGGCCAACGCGTACCGGATCGCTGACCAAGCGCTGCAATCATGAAGGTGGGCATCACGGGCGCTGGCGGCTATGTCGGCTCGCATCTGGCGCGATACTTGGAAGAGCGGGGCCACGCGGTCGTGCGGCTTTCGCGCAGTCGCGGTTTTCGCCTGGGAGAACCGGTCCGGCCCGAGATCGTCACCGGCTTGGACGCACTCATCCACGCCGCTTATGATTTCGCGGCGCGCGGTGCTGCGGACATCGAACGGGTGAACGTGAAAGGTTCCATCGCCCTTTTCGAGGCGGCCGCCGCCGCAGGAGTTGGCCGATTGATATTCATCTCTTCAATGGCCGCCTTCCCGACCTGCCGGTCGCTGTACGGCCGGGGCAAACTGGCAGTCGAGACGCATGTGCTGCGCTTGGGCGGTGACGCTGTCCGGCCCGGCACGATCTACGGCGGCGAAGCCGGTGGAATTTTCCGCAGCGTGTCGGCTCTGGCGGAAAAATTACCGGTGATTCCACTGCCGGGCGGAGGACAACAGGTTTTCTATCTCATCCATATCGATGATCTATCAGCGCTCATCGAACGGCTCCTGGGCACCGATCTGCCGGACGGAAGGAGACTCTTGCGCGTGGCTTGTCCTGAACCGTTGACCTTGCGCGAAGTCATCACCCGAATCGCACGCGGCCTCGGACAACGCAGAGTTTTTCTGCCGGTCCCGGCAGCTTTGGTCATGACCGGCCTCCGCGTTGCAGAGACGGTTCTGGGACGTCAGTGTCCCGTACGGAGCGATTCGCTGCTCAGCTTGTTAAATCCTGACCCGGCGCCCGACTTTTCTTTGCCGGCAGCCTTGGCAGGAGCGAGGTTCCGGGGATTCGAAACAGCGCATCGTCAGTGACCGGACGTCGCGGACAAGATCTGTCCAGCCGCGCTGTGAACGCGTTGGATGTCATGGCTTCACGGTTGCGGAATTCTTCCCCTCCCGGGAGGTGTTGGGGCTTCTACAGGGATCACCTTCAAGCGACCCGGGAGCCGAGCCAACACGGAGGAAGCGAATAGGATGAGATATGGGTCAACAGGAAGGCGGTAGCGCGTTTGTGTCGCCAACAACAGCGATGTCGCGGCGATGACCGAAACAATCAGCAGGTACAATAGAGCGACATCGCGGAATCTGGAAAATCCCAACCCCATTCCAACAATCGCCAGAATCAGCACGGGATAAAACGAAAGCGCAGCCACGGCCTTGTAGCGGCCGACCGTGTGCTCGTTGGCCGACACCGTTGGACTGAATGCGGAAAACAGCAGCCGTAACCGCCTGCAGCTTCGCACGACCGTCTGCAGCGGATGCGATGCGATGTAACGAATGGCTAGGGGGGCCAGTACTCGGTCGGAAGCCAGACTGGAATCCTGGAACTGCTCGTTCAAGTCCTGAATTCTCTTTTCCACCTCGTTATACTGCGCGACCAAGGCGTTTCGCTGCTCCGCAGGCAAGCGGGCCAGCCTCTCATTCCACAACGAGCCGTTGGGATACAAATCCCAATCGGTATGATCGATCCCGGTCGAGAACGGGTTGTTCGCCTGCCAGAGCAGCGTGCCAGATCCGCTGCTGATGGGAACGAGGCTGCGAAATGTGAAGTAATTCCGGATCGTCCAAGGTAGTATGGTCGCGGTGCTGCCGACGAGCAGCGCTGCGCAAAGGGGCAATCGAGCGCGCCAGGAAACTCCCGCCCGCCACAGCCAGGCCAAGCACACGCACGGGATCCAAACTAACACCGTGGCCCGCGTCAGCGCGGCTAGCCCCAACGCGATGCCGGTGGCCACCCCCCACGCGATGCTCCCACCCGGTTGCATACTGCGAACCGCCAGATACACGGCCGCCGCGCTCCAAAAAAGGAGCATGCACTCCGCATAAAACACCCCGGACAGATAAATGTGCGGCGGATAGAGGGCCAGAAGCGTGCCGGCAACGATCCCGGTCAGTCTTCCAAACAACCGTGCGCCGATTCCGTAAACCAATACGCACGTCAGTCCTCCTATCACGCACTGCCCGAGACGCGCCACGAGTAGGCTCTCACCAAACAACCGGAACACGAGGCTCAAGTAGAACGGCAGCACTGGGTTGGCCCGGTAGCTGTCCGAAATGTATCCATCGCCTTGCGCGAGATGACGGGCGATCTCCGCAAAGGCGCGTTCATCGGGCCAATACAGATCGTTTTTCAGCGTGACGACCCAGAAGGCGCGGGCAACAAACGAAACGACGAAGATGAGGACGCCCGGTGCCATGGGAGAGAGGAGTGGTTTCAGCCGTGTCTGCACGTCTGCAGCCTATAAGAGTGCACATGGCAGCGCAAGAGTGAATCCCCTGCGCGGCAAAATGCATCACACACTCGACGTCATATTGGCGAAAGACCTTGTCGAGATCCTCACGGCAGTGCAGGTCAACCTCGCCACTTGCCATGAATCAGGCCGAAAAGCACCGCCAACACTTGGTTGGCGAAGACGTTCCGCCGCTGCCGTGAAAGGCATGCACCTGAATCCTTTGTCAGATCACAGCCAAATAAAGCGCTTCGTCGCCATCGGCTTGCTTGCCGCCCCTTCCCTCATCAGTTTATGATCTCCGCATGAAACGAGTTCTCTCTCTGGTCTTGTCCGTGGGACTTCTAACGTCCGGCTGCCAACGGGCTGGCGTGCCGTCCTCGACAACCCTCGTCTTTGCTCGCGGCGCGGACTCTCAGAAGCTTGATCCCGCCGATGTGGATGACGGTGAATCGGTCAAGGTGCTGAACAACATCTGTGAGAGCCTGGTTCGGTTCAAAACTGGTACCGCCGACATCGAGCCGTGCCTCGCCCCTAGTGGACGATCAGTCCTGACGGTTTGACGTACACACTCAAACTGCGAGAGCGCGCTCGCTTTCGCGAGAGTACGCCGCTGGGCGCCAATGCCGCCGCGTTCAGCTTCCTTCGCCAGATGGACAAATCACATCCCGCGCATCTGAAGCAAGCCACCTTCGCCTGCTGGTCGCCGATGTATTCCATTGGTGGAATCGTCCAAGGCTTTGGACTCGACACGCTGCAGTTTCATCTCCACGAACCACACGCGCCGTTCTTGGCGAACTTGGCGATTCTCCCCGCGTACCTGATCAGCCTGAAATTCATCGACCATCAGCGGGCTGAGGTGGGCCCACCGAAAATCCAGCGCCTCATCTTCAAGGTCGTTCCCGACTCCGCCACGCGGCTCATCCAACTCCAAACCGACCAAATCCAAGTCATGGACGGCATCGATCCGAACGATTTGCCCGTTATCGAACGCGATCAGTCACCGCGATTGGTCACTGCGCAAGGGCTCAACGTTTGCCATCTCTCATTCAACTGCGAGAAGCCGCCGCTCAACGACAGGAATCTCCGCCGCGCCATCGCCGCCGCGATCAACAAAAAAAGATCTCGTCTCCGCCGTCTACCGTGGCGCCGCCATCGTCGCCCCAAAACCCGCTTCCGCCATTCGTTCCCGGTTACAACGACTCCATTCCCGTCAGCCCACCACTCCAGCACTCCACTACTCCACCACCCCGCCCGTTGCGTTTGGAGGTCATGACCAATCCGCGCCCATATTTACCCAACCCGATTCGCGCGGCGGAACTCATCAAGGCTGACTTGGCCAAGGTGGGTATTCCAGTAGAAATCATCCCGAACGAATGGGGGTCGCACCTCATCCGTGCCAGCCACGGGGAACACGAGATGGCGTTGCTGGGCTGGGTCGGCGACAACGGCGATGCGGATAATTTTCTCTACGTGCTGCTCGACAAAGACACCGCCACGCTCGGCTCGGCGTTGAACACTTGCTTCTGGAAGAATGACGCCTACCACGGCCTGATGATGGCGGCGCGCCGCGAACTCGATCCGCAGAAACGCGCGACGATTTATCGCAAGGCGCAGGAAATCATTTTCAAGGAAGCGCCGATGGTGCCGCTGGCACACGCCAAAGCTCTCGCGGCTTGTCGAACCAACGTGGAGGGGCCGCAGTGTGAGATCAATGGCGACATCCTGTTTCACAACGTAACGCTACGCTAGCGCAGGACGCGAAAGACAGAGAATCTCCCCGCCGCCAGTTCGAGCTTAAAGTGCTTCAGTTGCTCAGGATGTTCCTGAAAGAGGACAGCAGCGCAAGTTGGAGGCAGATTGCCGAGTTTGTCAGCCTTGTAACGGCGCGACTCTTCTGCGTCCAGCAGGAAACTGATGTCGTAAACGAAGTAATCTGCTCCGTACCGTTGCGCGAACTCATAGAATTGATCTTCGCTCCTGTAAATCGAATCCAGAAACTGATGGTATCGGTCTCGGACGTCATGGTTTTCGAATTTCGGATGGAGGATGATCGGTCGTCCCGTGTGCGCCCAAAACACAGGCGATTCCGTGATGGTGGCCAGAATCACTGCATTGGTGGGCGTGTGCTCATTCAACCAGCGCACGACCGGCACATATTCGCTCGGCTGCGGTTGGATGCGCTCCAGCGGCTTGAAGTCGAGCATTGTCAACTGCACGACCGCTGCCGGCACGACAACCAACTTCCACCAAATCCGCCGTTGCGTCAGTACGCCCGCAGCCAGCACCGCTGCAGCGAATCCAAGAAATGTAAAGTACCGCACTACCATCCACGCCAGCGGAAACAGCAGGAGGGTGAAGAGAACGAAGATTCTCGTGGCGATCTCCGTTTCGCGCCGCACAAGCCACATCGCCAGCAGGGACAACGGCAGGCAGAGCCTTAAGCTGTGCCAGAATTCCTTCCCATCCGCGGTGTTGAACGCGCTTTCCCACAAGAGCCGCGCTTCCCACGGCAGCGCCGAGGGATTGACGGGTTTCACTCCCAGAAAGCGCAGCTTGTAGAGGAAGAGCGCATACACATGCCCGTACTCGCCGTAGGATTTCTGAAGGAGCCCGCCAAGCAGCAGGAAAACCGCCAGCGAACCCACGAAGACCTTGATCGCTTTCCTGCGCCCACCATTGATCCACACCGCCAATGACAACGCGTAGAGCGCGCCCATCGTCGGCGAAATGTAAAACTGCTTTGCACGCAGCACAGGCATCAGCAGTGCGCCGGCTGTCATCACTGCAACAAGCCACGGCCGTCGTGGCGTCTTGCCTTTTCCCAAATAAACCAGCACGACCGCCGCCATCACGACAATCATCACAAACTGTGTCAGATGCCAACTCGCAAGCGCGGCCAGCCAAAAGAGGGCGGCGAGAATTTGTGGTAGGGCGCGATCCCGCCACGGCGGGAGCGCGCCGAGGTTGAAAACGGCCCGGCGTTCCGTCACTACCGCAGCGGCTTGCAGAGAGCGCACGGTAAAGAACAGCGCAAACAGGATCAACGGGATCGTAAAATCCTCCCGCAGAAACAGGTTCTTTACCGTCCGGCCGTAGCTCGGATAAAGGGTCGCGTACAAGACGGTTGCCATCAGGCCCGCCCAATCACTTCGCCACAGCGCGCGCGCCAGGAAAAACACGCCGAATAGCGAAAGACTCGAGACGATGCAGTCGTACCACACTACGAACACATGAAATGGCGTCGATGGCTGAAGCCAGCGGTACAGCACGCCGACCGGCACCTCCATTGCCACGGTGAACTCCGCCCGGTCGTCAATCGAGTCCGGATACTGCACGTCGCGGTCATGTGCCAGTTGCCCCCAGTCGCGCACCGGGTGCGTGGCAAAGAACTTGGCGAACCGGTAATGAAACGCAAACTCGCTCCAGAACTGTCCGACCTCATTCCCCGAGTCCCAAGTCGGATTTGCGAAGATCTTCGACGTCTTGAACTGAACGTGAAAAACAAAAAGAAGACAGACAATCGTCAGGAACAGGGTTGCTCGGGCGCGTGGACTCATCAGCCGCGCAGCATACCCGAGAATGTCCAGTGCGTCACGCTCCGCCGCGTTCCGTCATCCTTCCTGACAGGTTAACGATTGAGATCGGTATCCGAACCAGCCTCGAAGCACGGGGGAAACTGTCTTGGCATCGAGTGGCTTTTTGTTAGAGTGGGATCCATGAAACCCGGCCGGCTTCTCATCGGAGTGGGCTTGCTCGGCATCGTCTTCACGATTGCCGTTTGGCTGATGGTGCGCGGCAGTGAGTTCCCACGAACGAATGCCAAGCCTCCGCCGACGTCTCTTATGTCCAAGCGAACTGCGCGGAGGTCTCCGCCGGCAATTCCGGAGGAAACCGAAGAAGCTGTGCCGGGTATGCCAGCAGAAAAGAATGGTCAACTTCTGCTGGACATGCTTGCAGGAGTCACCCCCATCCGCAGACCTTCAGCCGCCGCGATCGAACTCTACCTGCAGCAGCACGGTCGGAGTGCCGCCAGCCTTCTCGCGGCCTGGCAGGTGAGCGGCAATCTTGATCATCTGCGAGAAGCGGCGACGCGGTTCGAGAACGATCCGCGTGTGCAGTTCGTAGTGCTGGCGACAGATGCGTTCCCCGACGATCGCAGCAAATGGATCGCCCTATTCAAGCAATCGTCCTTGTACAATCCACTGGCCAATTACTTCGCCGCTCACGAGTACTTTCGTCAGAACCAAACGGACCAAGCCGTCGGCGAAATGGTCGCCGCGTCGAGCAAGCAGGGATTCGAGAATTACATGACAGCCGCCTTCCAAGAGTGCGAGGAATTGTTTCTGGCGACCGGCGCTTCACCGATTGATGCCAAGGCAGAAGGCTTCGCGGCCGTATTCCTAATGCTGCAACCGTACGTGGAAACCATGAGAGATCTCGGCCAGGCGGCAGCCGGTGCCCAGGCTGCTTATGCGGCAGCGGGCGACTCTGCGTCTGCGCAGGATCTTGCCAAATCAGGAGTTGACCTTGGGCGGCAGATGAACCTTGGCGGCGGCGGGCGATTGTTGATCAGTCAGATGACTGGAATCTCCATCGAGGAAATGTTCCTCAAACAGTTGCCTCCCGATGAACCCTTGGATTGGCTGGGCCAGTCGCCTGCTGCTCGCCTCGCCCAACTCCAGCAGCAAAGGGAGCAGATCGAAACCCTCTCGGCGGCGTGTCAATCCGCCTTGCCGCAGCTCGGCGAAGCCGAATTCGGCGAGTACGTCAACCGACTGGTCCAGTTCCGTGAACTGGACGCCATGCAATGGCTGGCCTCGCGCAAGCAGGGCCCGTAGAGGCGTGCGACGCGTCAGGCTTTCGGGCGGTACTTGATGCTGCAACCGATGAACTTTGTTTCCGAGACGGAAATCGCCTTGCCTGAGGCCAACGCGTCCAGAGCGTCGCGCAGGAAAGTCTTTGTGACTTTCTTGGCGTCCGAGTCATCGTCGATCGCCCCGTGGTAAACGAGCTTGCCGTTCTTGTCGAATAGGAACACTTCAGGTGTCCGTGTCGCCCCGAAGGCACGGGCCACATCAGAGGTGGCATCGACGACATAGGGGAATTGATAGCCCTTCTCTTTGGCGTGTTGCTGCATGACCTCAAACGAGTCCTCCTTAAACGCGGTAGGATCGTTGGAGTTGATCGTGATCGCGCCTACGCCCTGTTTCAGGCAGGCGTTGCCGATTTCGACCATGCGGCTTTCCCATGCTTTGGCGAACGGACAATGGTTGCAGGAGAAAACAACCAGCGTGCCATTCTTGCCCGCCACATCGGCGATCGACACATCTTTGCCGCCGACGTTCTTCATCTTCACGTCGGTCATCGGCGCCTTGTCGCCGAGTTTAAGGCCGTCGGCATTCGCGGAGGGGGCTGTCAAAACGAGACTTGCAACAAAACCTGCCGCAATCAATCGGTTCATCTTCATCTGAGTTCCTTCGGTTTGATCGACCCTGATGACAGACCACGATCGTCGATCATTCGTTCAAAACTTCAAGCACTTTCTGTTCGAATTCCGTGTAGCTCGCCCCTCCCTCCCGGAAATGCTTCAATTTGCCGCTACCGTCGTAGATAAACGTCGCGGGCAACGCGCCGCTCCAGCGCGGATCGACCCCGTTGATGAACTCCTGATCCTTCTCCGCCTTGAGGTACGATGGGAAATCGACTCCCTGTTTCGCCAAGAATTGTTTCACGCTGGGCAACTCGCTTTCGACATCCGAGGACACGAACACGACTCGCAATCCGCGCGCCTGATAGCGTCGCGCCAGCTTGACGATGGCGGGGAATTCCTCCCGACACGGTCCGCACCATGTGGCCCACATGTTCACCAGCACCACTTTCGTTCCTGGCTCATTGACCACACGCAAAACATCGTGCGCCTTCACCGGCGTGACCTGCACACTCTCCAACGGCACGGGCCGCGGCCGCCCGCAGCCTACGATCAATGCCAATCCTACGACGCCCACCAACCACCATCTTGGTCGATTCATATTTCGTTACTCTACACCAAGTCATCTGCTTCGTCAGTGAGGGTCTTCGAGGGTGCGATCAAAAGTGGTGGTCACCAGCACAGGCACCCCCTCACCTTGATCCTCTCCCCCGGCAAGCAGGGGCGAGGAAATCCCCTCTCCCTTATCGCGCAAGAGAGAGGGTCAAGCTGAGGGTTCTGACCACCACTTTAATCGCACCCGATCTATGGCCCGTGATTGCTTTGCGCGCCAACTTCTGTTATGGACGAAGACCTGAGTCGTCATGATCTGGTTGGAGAAACTGCTCTTGGCTTGGATTCCACTATTCGTGGCGCTTGATCCCGTCGGAATTGTCCCGCTGTTCCTCGGCATGACGACGGGGATCGAAGCGAAGCGGCGCAGCCGCATCACCCATCAAGCCACTTGGACGGCGGCGATTGTGGCCGTCGGATTCATGTTCCTCGGCAAGCTGATCTTTAAAGCAGTGGGGATCAGCGTCGGCGATTTCAAGGTTGCGGGCGGTCTGATTCTGCTGGTGCTGGCATCACGCGATCTGCTGCGGACCGGGCCGAGCGTAACACCATTGCCGGAAGACTTCGGGATCGTGCCGCTCGGTCTGCCATTGATTGCCGGCCCGGCCACGCTGACCACCTTGTTGATCCTGATGGATTCGGTGGGGATACCGTTCACGCTGGTGGCACTGGTGATCAATCTGTGCCTGGTGAGTTTGGCGTTGCACTTCAGCGACCGGCTGGCGCAATGGATTGGCATGACCGGGCTCAACGCCATCTCGAAAATCATCTCCCTGCTGCTTGCCGCCATCGCCGTCAGCATGATCCGCCACGGCTGGCAAACGATATAGGTGAGGCTTAACATCTAAGAATAAGCGAACACGGGCAAGCGCAAAAGTGCGTTGAACTAGGATGGCCCCGGTACATCGTGACCCCCCTCCCGGATTTGGGATGCGCAAGATTCAGTGCATTTCACAGAAGACCTGGAACTAGTTGCGCGTGTGGCTCCGCACCACTGGGGCGGACTCACAGCCCCCCTGTCGTTCGCCGCGCAGCGCCCCGCCCCTCAAGGGGGGAATGGGGGGCGGGGCGCTGCACGGCGGCGGCGGGTCAAGGAACGTTCGACAAGCCGCCGCGACTGTGGCTCAACCACGCGCATGTCCAAGATCACGACCCAAGCCACATCGTCCCGACCCTACTACGCCATGATCCGCGCCGAAAACACCCACTTCGCCCTGCGCCACAACCTCGTGGTCCACGCCCTCCAGCATGGCATCAAGGCCGCCGCCCGTCACTTCGGCTGTGCCCGCAACACCGTCCGCCAATGGCTGCGCCGCTACCAGCAGCACCATCTCCAAGGACTGCACGCCCACAGCCGCGCCCCCCACAACTGCCCGCACAAGACTTCCGCCGCGCTCGAACGCAAGGTGGTCACGCTGCGAAAGAAAACTCCCGGCTTCGGCGCTCGCCGCCTCATCGCTGAATTCGATCTGCCCCTCGGGCACAACGCCGTCAACCGCATCCTGCGCGCCCACGGCCTGACCCGCAAAACCAAACGCCGCCATCAGAAAAAGCGCGATCTGCGCGCCATCAAGGCAGCCTACCAGCCGTTCACCCGCTTCCGCATGGACACCAAACACCTGACCGATCTGCCCTTCTACTGGACCCAGATGCAGGCGCTCGGCTCGCCGCAGTACCAGTACAGCCTCCGCGAGCTCAGTTGCAGCACGCAGTTCCTAGCCTACAGCAACGAGCTGTCCAAAACCTACGCCACCCTCGCCGCCGACCGCTTCTTGGCGCACCTGGCGCGCCACGGCATCGACCCCCGCGCCATCGAAATCCGCACCGATCTCGGCACCGAGTTCGACGGCGAGACGGTGCACCTGCAACCCCGACACCTTATGTCGGGGCAGATCGAGCAGCAGTGGCAGGCGCGCCACGAATTCAACCCGCCCCACTGTCCCAATCCCGCGGTCGCGGGACCGATGTCGAGACCGTGCACGCCACCATCGAGCCCCGACACCCGGTGTCGGGGTTGGAAAAGCCCTGTCGAGTTGCTCGCCGAAAAAGCCCCCCAGCTCTCCCCCACAATCTTCTTGCTTCACCCCCTGCCGTTGAAGTTACTTCTCACCCCCAAGGGGGGTACACGATGTACCGGGGCATCCCGAAAAGTGCGTTGAAGTTGCAGCAAACCGTTCCCGCTTCCACGTGGTTTGCTTCATCCGACTTCTTCGCCGAAGCCACGGAGGGGGTCAATGGAGTCAATGGGGTCAGGTCTAGGCATTGGACAATTCCATCTCTGCTGCTATAATCAATTCATGGAGTTTTCTCGCGCGGCCGGCGCGCCTCGCGAAGCGTCTGACCGCCGTCGCCACGCTGCTGTAGTCCATGCCGCCGGCTTGTTCGGCCAGTTCCCGCAGGGTCAGCCCGCAACGCCGCCGGGCCAGGTAAAGCACCATGTCCCGCCCCCAGTCCCCGTACCGTTCCCGAAACCCATCCCACTTCTCGCCCTTCAACTGCTCCACCACTGCCACGACCTGCTCAAATGTCGGTCGCGGCTGCATCCGTCGCAGCGCGGGCTGCTCGCGCGCATCGCCCCGAGCCCGACGACCGATCCGTCGCACGAATTCCTCGCTGCCCAGCAATAACCCCGCCCGCAATCGCTCCCACGGGCTCGGCAGCATCCCTTCGCGCACCGCTTCCTCCACGTACTGCCGATGTGCCGCGACCTGCGCGGACCGATTCCGCCCTTCGCCCAACTCCAGCACCCGACCGCTGGTCAACCAGGGCGGTGAGTCCGCCAGCCTCGCGTAGGCACGATAAGAACTCCACGGATAAGTCCGCAACTGCCGCAGCCGCTCGGCCACGAGTTTCGGATCGGGCTTCTCGCCCAGGCCCGCGCGACTGCGTTCCTGTGTCGCCTTGTCCAACCCCAACCGCCGCAGCCGTACGGGATTCAAATGCACGTACCGACTCAGTTCCCAGGCCGATTCCTCGCTCTCGAACACGATTGCCTTGAACCGCCCTTGAAACAAATGCCCCGCACGCCCGTGCCGCCGGTTGAACCACACCGTGTAACTGACCTGCAACCACTGCATCGCCGCGCTCAGGTTGGCGTGGGGTGTCTCTACCAGCAGGTGATAATGATTGTCCATCAGCACATACGCGTGCAGGCGCACCGCAAACCGTTCCGTCCACTGCGCCAGCAACTCTAGGAAGTGCCGCCGATCTGCGTCATCACGAAATACCGCCCGCCGCTCATTTCCCCGGCTGGTGACATGATACCAGCCTCCTTGCAGATCGATTCTGAGCGGTCGGGCCATTTGCCAGCAGTCTGCCCTTTGCCTGCCCAAAGGTCAATCCAATTGTCCAATGCCTAGACCTGACCCCGCTTGTCGTTGCCTTGATCTGTTCGTCACTGAGGCCGTCGGGCGAACGGTTGTAATGCTTAGCCAGACCGGCCACCGCGTTGACGTAGGCTTCCTGGGTTCTGGGTGATGAGCCCCGTAAAACGAGCTCCCGAATCAGTTGAGAACGTAGTGTAGTCATGCCGCCAGCATAACTGACCCAGGGGAAATGCTCCGAAAAATCTCGAACAGAAGCTTCGCGAAGCGGTTTAGTTCAACGTTTAAGTGAGCTGCATTCTTGCAGTCTATTCCGCTAGTCTAAACCGGAGCTTGCCTTTGTGCAGATCATTGATTACCAACTCCCTAACCCGAAACATGAACGATTTCGCTCCCGAAGTGAAGACAGAACTAAAGGCTGCAAGCCCGGCCCGACCGCTACGGTTGCTCGATCAGGTGCGTCACCTGTGTCGGCTGAAGCACTACAGCCTGCGCACCGAGCAGACGTACGTAGATTGGATCAGACGGTTCATCATGTTTCGCGGGAAGCGTCATCCCAAGGACATGGGGGCGGAAGAAGCCCGTCAGTACCTCGAATACTTGGCTGTCAGGCGGCATGTGGCGGCGAGTACTCAGAACCAGGCGCTAAACGCCTTGGTGTTTTTGTATCACCAGGTGCTGCGGGTCAAGTTGAGGGAGGTCGGTGAGGTCACGCGGGCCAAGCGGCCGCAGCGGTTGCCGACCGTGTTGACCCGCGAGGAAGTCAACCGCCTACTCAATGCGCTGGACGGCACATATCAGTTGGTCGCACGGTCACTTTACGGCACCGGCATGCGCCTGCTGGAAGGATTGCGGCTGCGGGTCAAGGATGTGAGGATAGCTGTCAGCAGTCAGCAGTCGGGTTTCAGCGAAAGATGAAAGACTTTCGGCGATTGGAACTGTGGCAGCAAGCTCATGCATTGGCATTGGAGATGTACCGTCTCACGTCAAGGTTTCCGCAGGAGGAGAAATTTGGGTTGTCGAATCAAAGGCGCCGCGCGGCCGCGTTCATCAGCGCCAACTTGGCAGAAGGCTGTGGCCGCAGCGGTGATGCAGACTTTGCACGCTTTGTGCGGATCGCGTTTGGGTCGGCATGTGAACTGGAGTGTCAGTCACTGTTGGCCCGGGACCTCGGCTTCATCCCGCTTGAAGATCATACGAAAGTTGAAGGCCCACTGGTGAGCATCAAACGGATGCTGGCGGCGTTGGTAGAAAAGCTGAAAGCTGACCACTGACTGCTGATCGCCATGAACGACATCCGCACAGTGCAGGAACTGCTCGGCCACAAGGATGTGGCGACGACGCAAATCTGTACCCACGTGATGGCGCGTCCCGGCCTCGGCGTGCGCAGCCCCTCGGATGCGTGAAATGACAAAATTCAAACCCTGGCTGCCTTACGTCGCCCCGTTTGCGATCTACCTGGCGTTTCTCTCGGTGCAGTCGTCGCAGAATTTGGTGTGGGTTTATCCCGTGACGACAATCGTCGTCGCCGCTGCGCTCTGGGTCTTTCGTAAACACTATGAGGAACTTCGTTTGCCGAGGTGGTGTAGCTGCGCTTCTGTGAAGCGCCGAGGACTTGCGGACGGCGGAAGCTCTGCGCTTCACAGAAGCGCAGCTACAACGTGGTTGTCAGCCGTAGCGGTCGGCTTGTTTGCGATTGCGATTTGGATCGGGATCGATTCGTACTACCCCAAACTCGGAAAGGCCGAGGTCTTCGATCCGAGCGGGAAGTGGGTGTTCATCGGGTTTCGTGTGGTCGGAGCGGTCGTCGTCGTGCCGCTGATGGAGGAACTTTTCTGGCGGGCGTTTTTGATTCGGTGGCTGGTGAAAGCAGACTTCAAGCAAGTTCCCGTCGGAACGTTCAGTTGGCCGTCGTTTGCCGTCACGGTGGCGTTGTTTGGCGGTGAACATCGCGAGTGGTTGGCGGGTCTGATTTGTGGCGCGATGTACAACTGGCTTCTCTACAAACGCAAAGACGTGTTCTGGTGCGTCGTCGCGCATGCGGTGAGTAACGCGGCTCTGACGGCGTGGGTG